>Ga0222713_10001057_pt1 | contig 31600 bp, 47 predicted proteins | sample C33_649DmetaG_FD_165061 | JGI IMG/M metagenome (GOLD analysis project Ga0222713, IMG submission 165061) | Estuarine water microbial communities from San Francisco Bay, California, United States - C33_649D | ecosystem: Environmental > Aquatic > Marine > Unclassified | place: USA: California... | reverse complement strand
AGCCACACATAAGGGGGGGAGGGATGCTAACAATCCAACGCAAAAAATGGTGGGAGAAATTTCAAGATGGTGAGCGTTTTGTTTTTTAAATCAAAGAGAATTATTACCAATAAATTAGGGCGAAGTTCTAAGCGCACACGCTAACGACATGTTAAGGGAATGTGTTGGTGGGATTGTGGTTGGTGGACATGTTAGGTGCGTTGCTTTCCATTAATTAGGTGTGTAATACTAATTCAGAGGGGGTAATCATGGATAAGCATAACAAAAAAGAAAAAGTTACGCATACAGCAACCAACACGACAATTAATGTTGGGGCGGATGCTAAAAGGTATATGTGCTTTTTTAATTGTATGCGAACCAGTGAAAAGGATGTGGTTGACCCCAATCCATCTCCGAAGAAACCTGAATTAGAGCCATCAGAAATTAGCAAAACTCCTAGTTAATTAACGGTAACTTGTTGTAAGTCAGCATTAATCAATTTATTAAAGTTATCCTCAATTTCATCAAGAACATCTTGCAGTACCTCGGCCATACCTTCTTGCTTAACAGTAGTGGCCGTCACATTTAAGATTAAAGCGATAGATAAGTTAACCGCCATTTCCATGGCAGCTACATTTTTATCAAATCCAGATTCATACTTTTTAAGGTGCCCAGTTAAATTTATAAGAATATTTTGCAATGTTGGTTGTAAGAACTCGTCATGCTCTGAATCAAATTTAACAACTATCATTTGAGTAACTCCTCGAGATCAGATTTAGCTTGCTCGGCTGGTTTCTTCTCTTGTTTCTTGAACGCATCGAAGAATTCTTCACGCCCCGCCATACCGTCTTTAATCGACTTGTAAATACTTCTAAGCGTCACAAGTTCTTGAGGAATAGTAGCATCTAAGTTATGCCCTAAACGCGTCTCTAAGTGCTCTACCTTCACGCCAATCTCATCAAATGCCATGACTAAACGTTTAATTTGTTCTGTCATTGGGATTTCGCTAGTCTCAAGTGTACGCTTACATTGTTCGATTGCTGATTCTGTGATGTCGCCTGGTATTACTCTAAGAATGCAACCTCTTAAATGACGTGATCCAATATTAGCAATTAGTTCTCTAATATCTCGCTCATCTGATAAACGATTTACACCCTTTTTTGTTGTGCGCTGATGTTTAACAGTAAAACAAGATTCAACCAAGTAATTGTTTTCAAGGTCTAGAGCAAAAGCTTTAGCCTCTGTTTTATCATCAGTTTGAGAAAGTATTTCAATGCCTACTTTGCAGTTTCCCCAATGCCTAGCCAATGTTTCCGCAAGTCTAATACTGGGCCCTGTAACCATTTGACCACCTCTAGGATATGCGTATAAAGCTTGCTCACTTAAAGTATGACGTTTGCAGCTTTCGATTATCTGCATATAGCATTGGTTTTCGTTTCTGGGAAACTTCTTTGCTATCACGTAAGAAGCTTGTATTTCAGCTACGCCCTTTTCTTGTTGCGTATTCGCCGATGATAAAGCTTGTTGTTGATTATTATTCTGCATTACCAAATCAAAATCACCATATGTATGGCTGTTCGGATAATTTCTTGCACCTGTTTTTTCATCTAATATACTATTCACTTATATGGCTCCAGTTTTTACCGTTTCTTATGCATCTTATTGTGTCTCTATGAACATTGAATGCGGTTGCAATATCAACATCATGACAGCCACAAGAAATCAGTTTTTTTATTAATTTAACTTGCAATGGATTTAATTTTTGCCAGCCTAAAACATTCCTTTTTTTATTAACCATGTCTTTTATATTGTCTTGCTGACTTCCAAGAAATAGATGTTCCACATTAACACAATTTCTAATGTCACATTTATGTAAACAATTAATCCCATCAGGTATTTTCCCATTTACAAGTTCCCAAGAAAACCTATGTGCTTTAACAGCTTTTTGTCCATTCCAAATCATCCCATAACCAAGTTTATCAATTCTTCCGCACCATAAAATACAATCTGAAACTTCACTTTTTTTTATATTTGCATTGAAAAATTCAATTCTTGATAATTTACTTTCTGGTATAGCATCGTATGAACCATAATATGACTTTAAGTGCCTGTGGTGGTTGCAAATTGCGCCATTTTGCGTAACTAAATTTTTACAAGTTTTAATTTTGCAAACATCACCAATAGCCATAGTTTGTATCTCGTTGTTGTTGTACAGTAGAGCCACTTTCAAATCCTAGTCCAAATTCGCCGTTAGTGTATTCGGGTGAGTATGTTTTAATTTCAGTCATAATCTTTCATCCTTGCATCAAAATTATTTAACATAGATTCCATTTCCAAAATGTGGTCTATAACGTGTGGTAAACCGTTAATAATTGGGTCAGTATCATCACACATTTCCATCAACACACGTACGCAACCTTTTAAATAAACAACGTCTTTTTTAAACTGTTCAGCAGTATTTATAAACAGTCGTCTTTGATGTTCAATTAACTTCGCTTGTCTATCCATTATTTCTAAATCGTTCATTGGTTCCACTCCACCCATTTAGGTACACTTAAAGTTTCAACACGAGGTCTTAGCCAATCATTTTTTTCTAATTCTTCGGCTAATTTCATCGACCACCATTTAAATTGATTAATGCCATACTCTATGGCTTGTTCGTCAAGAACAAAATTAACTACTTGGTAGGGCTCAGACTTGCTCACACAAATAAACACAAAACGCTCAAAGTCTAGGTCGTTGGCTTGCATTGCTAATTTACACATGGCAGCTTGCAAATAGTATCCATGGTCAACACAAGCACGGCTAAAGCCAATATTAGTAATGTCACGGCATGTTTTTAGGTCGCCTGATATTTTAGCATCAAGTAAGTCCGGTCTACTTTTAAAAGTAAGTCCAGTCAATTCATCAAACCAGTACAATGACTTTTCTTTGGCTGCCTTGTCGATAATGCTTTTAGCGATGGAGTTGCTTAATACGCAATCACTCATTGCTTTAGCTTGTTCGTAAACCTCGATATCAATAGCAGTTAGTTTGTTTTCTGTTGCGTATTCGTTGAACTTCGCAAACTCTTCCTTACCTGCTTTTGTTTGTCTGTTGATTTTAGGTCTGGGGATATATTGAGCAATGTTCTCTGGCTCTAGTGTCATTGTATGCACTAGCGTCCCAAGAAGCATATCATCACTTTGTTTTTCTTCTTTGTTGTCTAAAACGTATTCGTAATAAAACTTAATCGGTGATTGCTTAAAAAGCATTAAAGCACTTTTTGAATAACCTTCGCTCGCATGATACTCTTCGTTTGAAATATCTACAATCATTTATTATTTTCTCCTTTGTTTTTTAACAGTAAAATGATAACATAAAGCTTCATTTTAACAAAGGAAATTATATATGACGATCGAAGAAGTATGGGTGCACTATTATAAGGTATGGAATGATGTGCAAAAAGCTACAGGCTATAGTATTACAACCCTTAGAGATTGGAGGAAGAAGGGTGGTATCCCGATGAAGCATCAATTACATATTCAAGAAGTAACCAATGATGTTTTGAAAGCTGATTTTCAACATGACCCGGCTTATGATAAACCGATGGGAATCCCAAACTAAGGAATAACATGGACAAGAAACAAACGGAGTTTGAAATTAAATTAAATAACTGCATAAAAGCCAACCTTTTGAGTGCTGGTATATGCAGTTATAAAATCGATGAAATCACTAAGCATTTCGCGCAAGACATCATAACAATTATAATTGCGGAGTTACTCAATGAACCATAACGACATACTTAAAATATGTGGCGTGGCTTTTCTAATTAGCCTTACTCTTTTTACAATCACATCATCAACATACCTCATGCATAAAATATTTAATCCTGATAAAATAGTTGTCGAGTTAAAGGGCACTTATTTTCAGGATGAGATAGCTCAAGCATTAATTAATACTAACGTGGTGGAGTCTGAATAATGGAAGTAATTACATTAAAGGAGATTCAGGACATGGAACAAAAGATTAAGTCTATTTTACATCCTCTTATTAAACAACAAATCAAAGATTTCATGGGGGTATACTGTCATCCCGAAGATAAAATGTGGCAAAAAACAGTTCAAATGGTAGCGATAGAAATTGCTAACATTGGCCGTGATTTGCATAGTAAAGATTTGATTTAAAAACATCCATGCATTGCCCGATTGCCGTCGGGCGTGCTAAAAACTACGTAGTTGGACTTTAGAAACAATAATAACAATAACATTTAATCATTAACCACTAAGGAGTTCATTACCACAATCAAAACAAAAATTAAAACCCAGAAGGATTTAATAGTTGAAGTCAAAAATAATAATAAAAACCGAAGGAATTTAGCTGTAATGGTTAAATTACAACCAAATACCAAAAGGAATTGACCAATAAGATTAATAACAAAAACAATCAAAACCGAAAGGAATTGACCGAAACGGTTAATAAAAACAATAATCAAAACCGAAGGAAATTTTACCAATGAATGGTCAAAATAGCAACAAAAAAGTTATATCAAATAATCAAGAAGTTACTATAAATTATCAAGATACATTTTACATAATCCCTCGATATATCCGACAACTTAAAGGCATGACTTTAACATTTCTTGATTTCTTCGAAACCATATTTCAATTTTGGAATAAGGGCAAAAGTTGTTTTCTGAGCAATTCAGTAATTAAAGAAAGAACTGGAATTGAATCAGACTCAAGAATTAATAAAGCTTTTCAATTTTTTGAAAAACATAATGTAATGAAGCGAATATATAAAAATAACAAAAGATATATTGTACCTGCCTTGAATCATGTTGAAATTGAAGACAACATGTCGGAAGAAAAAGTTATTCACATAAATAGTACAAAAATTATACCGGAGGGACATTCATGTCACCTAGGGGTATCTCTACAGAGAGAGGGGGGTATCTCTACAGAGAGAGGGGGGGTATCTCTGGAGAGAGACATAAATAAAGAAATAATAAATAAAGAAATTAATAGTGTGTGTAGTCACACACCGCGCACCACCAAATTTTCTATTTACGATCACAACCCGTTCGGTTTTAATGATGAGACATTGAAGGGTTACTCGGATATGCGTAAGGCGATCAAGAAGCCATTGACGGAACAAGCATGGAAATTGATTTTAAAAGAAATTCAAAAAGCAGTAGATATGGGTTATGTGGCACAAGATTGCATCGATGAAGCTATCATAAATTCGTGGCAAGGATTAAAAGCAGAATGGATTCACAATAGGAATGCCTCTAAAACGAAAAATAAAGCACCTACAAGCGATTTATATCATATGGGAATATCAGACAAGCAGGTACAAGAAAAAAAACGCCAAGAGCATTCTAAAGACGCTTTAGCGTTTCAGCATTTAAAAAAGGTTGTTCATACGGAAACAAGCAAAAATTCAATTACACAAATGAAAGATGCGCTTAAAAAAATTTATCAAACCTGATATACTCACCACGCGGTTTATCCGCACGTGTGAACTTCAGCATTTACACCCTGCCCCTGAAAAGGGGCTTTTACTTAAGTGTAAAACCAGCTCATCAAGAAAAACTCACTTGACGTTTGTTTAAATGTTAGCCGGGAATAATCGCTAAAGATAAAACAAAAGTAGGTGCTAAGACCCGACTTTGTTTGATGCTTTATCTTTCTTTTGCTTACTTGTTTTGCATTCATTGCCATGTCGAAAAAGTCGAAATTTGCATATCTTATTCTTTGTGCCACGCACATTTTTTTTATCTCTCCATAGTTTGTTAATTTCCCAATACGCCGCTATCTGCATGATAGTCAATAGCAGCATACCCCCATAAATCAGGTATAAATCAATCATTTTTTAACTTCATTTTTTTGTAGAGTGATAAAAATTCATTCTCAAGTAGTTTCATACGCTCATCTTGTTCACGAAAACGTTCTTTGCCATTCTTAACGATTTGAAATAAGAAATACCCAGACACTACGTTTGTAATAATAATCAATAAATAGCTCATATTAATCCTTAAAATGGAATGCCATCATCAGTTTCAAACAAGGGTTTATCAAAGTCAGCTTTCTTTTTGTTACCAACGGATTCCAGGCTATCTCTTAATTGCTGATATTCACTTTTACTGATTACACTAAAATCATTGATTATAATCTTTGTAGAGAGTTTTTGGCTGCCAGCGCTATCAACGTACTCTTGATAATCAATAGTGCCGTCAACATAGATTTTAGAGCCTTTTTTAACGGTTTTTTCGATATTCTCGGCTAACTTTCCAAACGATACTAGATTGTGCCAAAGTGTTGATTCAAAATATGCGCCGTTTGGATCTTTCTTTTTAACCATTGTTGCAACTGGAAACGTAGCAATCTGCATACCTGACTTTGTGACTTTAAGTTCCGGGTCTTTACCGACAATTCCCAATAGGATAACCCTAGCCAATGTTTTCATTTTTTATACTCCTTGTATGAGTTATTATTATAGTTATTTAATCAAGAGATTCCGCATTTTGTGGATTAAATTAATAGCATTTCCACAGGTTTACTAACAAATTCTGTGGAAAACTTTTTAATCTTTTCTCCTGTAAAAAAGCCCTCTTAAAATCAAGAAGGCCTTATCGAAGTGGAAGTGGTAACCACTGTTTAATAGTACTATAGTTTTAGCGTACTGTCAATGATGCTTTAATAACTTGACGTGTTTTTCACTACCAACTGTTACCTTTTCAATATAACCAAAACCCTCAAGTCTGCTAATTGCATCATATGTTGCGTCAGGATTTGAACCAATTTCTTTTGATATTGATATGCCCGTGGGAATTGGCTTGCCTTGATTTAAATAAAAAAAGGCGTAGGCCTTGTAATCAGTACGCCCTAAACGTTTGTCTCTAAATATATCAAATGGGATTTCAGCTATCATGTTTTCACCTAAAACCCAAATTATATATTTATTTTTAAAATTTAATAGTCATAACATTGAGTATCGCATGTTTGACCGTTACCAAATGCGTCTTCACTACAATAAGTTTTACAATGTTGGCTTGCATGAGCCACACCAACTAATAACAAACTAATTAAAATTATCTTTTTCATTTCTTTTCTCCTGTTTTCCAAGCCCTTAAAGCTTGATTTATTAAACTATTACTTTCATCGTGTGCACATTCGTAGTGTGGGCTTGTTACTGGTTGGTTGCATACAGAACATAAGGTTAATTCATGGTCGCTGCATTTAAGCTTGCGCTCAAGATTCAAAGCATATTCTGCCAGCTTTTCAACTTGGGCGCTCATTCTTTCTAGCTCACTATCCCTGATTTTTTCATATGCTTCTAACAATTCTGGACGCTCACCATCTTGAAATTTCTCCCACCATTTTTTGCGTTGGATTGTTAGCATCCCTCCCCCCCTTATGTGTGGCTATGTTCCAAAATGGAACTTATGACCATCCTCCCGCAAATAATCAGACGCCATTATATCAGTTATGTGACAGATGTCAATAGGAGGAGTATAGTAGGGATGGAGCCTTGAAATATATATTCCCGAAAACCAAAAACTAAAAAATCCGTGGGGAGATAGGGAGGGTTCAGGTTTTTCGCGGGTGAGTGGGAGTCTGGAGTCTCAGAAGTCTGAGCATCGCCTTGCCAGTCCCCTTTTAGGCTGCGCAGTAATTAAGCAAGTAACTGTTAATTGAGGAATACCCCCCCATTACCCCTTCCTCCTTACCCTTAACTCCACACTATAGAGGCGCACCTTCCCCTACCACTCCACGCTGTACTTAATCTGCCCCTGTGGGATATCATAGAGCCTTCGGTAATTGATGGAGAGGTACCGCAAACTATCGACTATATGTGATGCCCAGTTATGCAGTGGCTTCGTTGCAAAGCAAGCGTTAGCCTCGTCGTACTCTCTTTGATACTCACGTAATGCCCTGATACCAAGGTTGCATTCTGTCGTGTTAATGCGAACTTTTGGCAGCATACACCTTAGCGCTTCAATGCCATCTTCTAAACTAAGTTTAGGCGTAATCTGAAAATTCCATCCTGCTCGTCTTGCTTGCATAAGTCTGGACTCAGCTTGTTCCCATCCTTGATGTTTTTGGCTAATATCATGCGGTCCAAAGTGATTACCCCACTGGCAACCCCATTGTTCTTTAAGCTTGTTAGCCCAGTCAAGAAAATACTTAAGACCATGACCAGTGTCGTGTAACAGAGCCAATAAATTAATGTAATTACCTTCAACCTGAAACAACCATCCTGCTGTCGCATCTGTACCCCCTAAATCCCAAACGCTGTGCAACGGCAAGTTTGGATTAGCTCTAATTGGCAATAACCTGCCCTCAATATCCATATCATGCATTTCTCTAGTAAAGTAAGCGCCTTGGTTACCTACATTGAATTGACAATAAAACTCTTGAGCAATCATTTCATCCGACATACCGCGCTTTTTAATATCTTCAATGTCCTCTTGTGTAATGATAGGACTTCCGTCAGCTTTAGAGGTCTTATCGATACCAAGATGTTCAACATGGTACTTGGGATTATCTTTTACCGTTTCAAATAATTCCCAGAGGTGATTCTTTCCTCTAGGCGTGCTTTGTATAATCTCAATGCCTTTATTCTGCACAATAATAGGGTTTAAGTATTGCCTAGCATTTGGATTGTGTAACGCAAACTCAGAGTAAATAATTGTAACAGGGTTAGTTCCGATTAAACCAGTGAGGTTGTTACTTCCAGCCAATACCAAACGGCTACCGTTAATCAGCCTGATTTCCATTCGTGCATCATTTTTGTATTCAATTAAACATTCAGGGATATTACTCAAGAATGGTTTACCATCAAAGTCCATGCCAGACCAAATAACACTACGAGCCTGCTGCAAGAGAGGGAACAAATAAACATGCGTCCCAACCCTCTGTAGAGCTCTTAGAAGCCACATTTGAAGGCAGGCAATATCTTTCCCTGCCCTGCGATGTATTACCGCTAAAATATGCTTACCTTCATTTACGGCTTTAAACATTCTTTCTTGGTGCGGGAATGGATTAATTGAGGGCAGTCTTATATACATTAAACCGTCCTCATGTACGCATCAATAATCGCAATACCTAAGTCAGTACCAATTCCCCACTCCGCCATGTAGCCTCTTGATTTCATTTGGTCTATAAAAGCCTGTTGCCTGGCTAAATGTTCTTTTTGGGCTGCTGTTGGCTTCCATCCATCTTTCTTCACCTCGATAAACAAACCGTGGTATTTAGATGTTGGGAACGCAAAAAACAAGTCAGAAGCACCCGGGCGTAATCCAAGCCTTGGTAGTATTTTATTGGTTGAACGGCTTCTTTGCCCCTCATTATGAATTTTTATTACACACTCTGCTAATTCAGGATAACGCAATCTGCAATAATCTAAAATTGCCATTTGTGTTTTGTCTTCTGGTTTAAGGTGAAACTTTTTGACTGTACTCTTTGCTCTCAACTGCACAATGATTATCCTTGTTAAAATGACTATGACCACCGATTCTTACGGCTAACCAATATGCGTAAGCTTTAACAGGATTAACTAAATTGTCAATCAATGCTGAATGAAAAATGCTATCTATTTTTTCTCTGGATAAACCATTAGGGCAGTCGTACATGTAATCATGCAAAATTGACGGGGTAATTGTTTTAATATCAAATGGAGAATCAACAGCCCAAAAGACTCTTGGGATTGATGCAAAGTCGGTTACAAAGCCAGAAGGAATTGTTATTAGTTTGCCATCTACATCAACAACTATTCGCTCATTAAGCTGGAAAACGCCATTATCAATTGGAGTAACTTCAACTTTACTGATAAACGAAACATTTTCTTTAGGTGTGCAAGTGCTCAAGAAACAAGCAGAGAATATTAATAAGGTAACTAAAATAACATTCTTCAAATAATACCCCCGAGAAAACAAGGAGCTGTAAAACGGGGGTAGGCAATAGAACCGAAAAGACAGCGCCTAATCGGAATAAATACTAGAGTGCATTTATTTGCAACCTTTGCCACGGCCACTTTTGCCTTTCTTTTTCATTTTCATTCTGGATCTCCGGTAACAATCTATCTTTGCAAAGAAAATGGGTTTCGTCTATACCCTTTGCCAATTATTTTAACTTCTGTAACCATTGTCACCCAACAAGCATGAAAAACTAGCATTCCAAATAAACAATATGCTTTCTTTTTAGATATTAATTTATTTAAGGCGTGACAAATCATGAAATATTTCTCCTTGAAATTTTCATACAGTTAAAAAAAATCCCCAATTAAGGGGATTATATCATTTCTTTTTTTTCTTTTTTGGTTTGAATTTTCCGGCTTTGCTAAGAGCGATAGCCACTGCTTGCTTTTGACTTTTTCCTGAGGCTATTTCAGTTCTAATATTGGAACTTATGACGGCCTTAGATTTGCCAGACTTTAATGGCATTATTTACCTCTCTTGCTCATAGCTTTTTTCATGCCTTTTGATTCAGCGCGTCTAGCTTTCTTTTCCATGCCAACCTCGCCATAAGCTGTGCCAACAGCACGTTTTTTAGAATAGCCAGCTTTTTCCATTACTTTGACATTCTGCTTCATGCCTTTTTTAGTTGCAGCAGCTTTACCTTTTACCAGCATTCCTTTTTTCATTTCACGCTTAACTTGTTTCATGTTATTTTCCTTTACGTTTTGCTGAAATTTTCTTCAACGTCATAGCAAGGCGTGCTTGACGTGCAGTGGTCTTATTACTAGATTTAGCAGCTTTTTTTAACTTTGTCATTGGTATGTTTTTTTCCTGAGGAACACCTAGCTTTTTGCTAAGTGCCCCTGGACGTTTAATAGCAGATTTTATCCAGTTAGATTTCTTTGTCGTCTTCATGAATAATTTCTCCGATTACTTCAACGTTTTCATGCACAAGTTTAATCAACCCTGCAACCTCTTGAAATGGCTTTGTGGCTAAATAAGCTAATACTGAATTCAATACATCTTCTTTAACTTTGAATTCCATATTACTCTCCTAACCAAGCTTTAGCACGAGCAACGCAATCAACAAACGGTTGTAAATCTTCACCGCTGTCCTTAATCCAATCTTTGCCCATCATGATTTCTAAGTGCTGGTAATTGCGTCTTACACAATCGTCTTTTTCAGCATCGTGAGTATCTGCAGAAATTAGCCCATCAATTAAGTGAACTGAATCGAACATTGCTTTAATATCTTGTTGTACGTCTCTATCCATTTTAATCTCCTATACGTCTGCAATTTTATATTGTTGTAAATATTCTATAGCGTTATATAAAATATTAATATCATCGTTTGCATAACCAATCAAAGGATTGCATTTTCCGCACAGCAAGCCTCGAATTTGATTTTTTTTATGACAATGGTCAACTGCTAAATTTTTTAATTTATTATTTCTAATGGCAGTTTCTGGTTGTTTGCAAATTGCGCACAAGCCATTTTGATTTAATAATTTCTCTTCATACTTTTCTAAAGTTAAACCAAATTTTTTTAAATTCCTAACTCTAATTGTTTTTTTTCTGTGTTCAGAATTTTTTCTTTTTTCTTCCCATTCAAGAATTTTTGTTGGATTTTTTCTTTGGTAATTTCTAACATTTTCTACATGACATTTTTTGCATTTTACGTATATTGCATCATAAGGATTTTTATGACGATTTTTTGTAATTTGCACGTAACTGACATCATCTTTTGTTAAAAAACCATGTATTCTACAAATTTTTTCTACACCAATTGGCAAATCTTTTTTCTTTTTTTCTATTTTTGGCGGCAAGTCATAACTACCATACCGCCAAATTCTATATTTATGCATTGGACACTCTTTATTTCCTTTTGTTGGAATTTTGTTGCATCCAGAAACTTTACAGGCTTTCATATAAATTTCATTTAATTAACGAAATTATATTATAAATGCATTAGCTGTCAGCATAAAGTTGTATTTTAAAAAATGTACCATTAACTTTAACACGCCAGTATCCAGCACTAGCACCTGCTGCTGCATAAATCGTACCGTCACCTCTAAATCCAACTTTAAACGCCGCGCTACCAATTGCAATCCCTGGGCCGTTATCTGCACTGGTTGCACCTGTCGCTTTTTCTGCTACTGAATCAGCACCGATACCAATAGTCCCTATTGCGTCTGCTGCATTAGGGCATGAACGATAACCAAGCATTGTATTGCTAGTTCCGGTTGTTAGATTTACCGCACCTGTTGCACCAGATGTTGCAGAAAAATATCCAAGAGCAGTATTATTATTACCTGTACAATAATATCCGGAAAATGTACCTATAAATGTTGTAAAAGCAACTGAAGATGTCCCGAGTAATCCCAAAGCATTTTGACCAACAGCGGTATTAGAATCTCCATTTCGAATAGCACGACCAGAACCCATTCCAATTGCAGTGTTATAATTACCTGATGTAGCGTTATAGCCAGATTGAAATCCTATGAAACAACAATCTGAAGCACTAAGGCTAGCGCCTGCAGTAAAACCAACTGCTGTGTTTGATGCCCCTACGGTCGTTACTGGCAACGCTGCGGTTCCTACGGCAGTATTTCCTGTTCCACTAGTCAATGCGCCAAGAGCATTTTTACCTACTGCGACCCCAGTCCCTGTTGTGCACGCATCCATAGCTCCAGAGCCTACTGCGGTGTTGTCAGAAACGGTGCTTAAGTTCAAGGCCTGATAACCTAAAGCTGTAACGTCACTAGCAGTTGTGCCTGTGTAAGCCGCTTGATAGCCTAATCCAACATTTCTGGCCCCCGTTGTATTTAATCTTAATGCAGATTCACCTACAGCCGTCAGTCCAGTAGCTGTTGTGCTATTTGTTAATGCAGCAAAACCTACCGCTGTATTGCTTGACCCACTTGAGTTTGCAAATAATGCAAAACTACCAATACCGATATTATTAGATGCTGTTGTTAAATATAATGCTTGATAGCCAACACCTACGTTATTTCCGCCTGTCGAATTTGTATATAACGCTTGAGAACCGACAGCAGCATTATTAGAGCCTGTGGTATTTGCTAAAAGCGATTGGTTTCCAGATGCGGAATTATTTGCTCCTGTCGTATTAGCAGCAAGGGAACTAACACCGATTCTAGTGTTGGTTGCAATACTACCAGCGCCTTTACCAATATTTACACCATTAACAGCAATATCAACATTGTAAGCAAGAGGATTAAATCTAACGTTATTACCACTTCTTAATCCAACAACCACATCGCTAGTTGTAAGATTTCCAACGTTTGTAAAACTACTCCATTTAACTTTAGGCATTTTTTACTCCGTTATCATTTCGTCTAATGCAACTTCTGTGACCATTAAATCACCGGATTCGGTAATCATTTCTAATTTAGGCCCAACAAATACTTGCCATTGTTTTTCAACAACAGTGAATACACTTTGCTGCCCAAAAGAAAAATTGCTATCGAAACCTAGTGGGCTAAATGTATCCATCAAGCAATCCTCCATGCCACTATGCTTACTTGTGCCACATCAAAATCTGTAATCATAGAAATAGAATCACCCGCACTCAATGTTAAAGAGGCGGGATTTAATTCGCTTGTAGTTGAAGCCAATGTGCCACCTGCTGGAACAGAAGCTACAGCACCAGTGGTATCTACAAACACCGAACTTCCTGGTTGATAACGAAATGATACGCAATAAACTTCATCTGTTCCGGGAAGGGTTATGCTAGCAGCTACCCCAACGGCTAAAGTTGCGCTGTATTTAATATCAGAGGGTTTTGGCGCATAGGCATTAAATGAATTTGCATCGCGTCCAAATTTTAGAGCTACGGTCATAATATTTCCTTATAACAAGTCATAAATTAATTTTAGTTCAGTTATCGATGGCGCGCTATCAATATTGTTTAATTTTTATGGTCACGCTATTTTCGGTAAAGAGCTAATAAAAACAACAAGCAAACGCATACGTGATTACAATGCGAATCCTTGCAATATTTTAAACTCCTTCTGGCTTTGGATATTTATCTTTTATTTCTTTAATAACGCTTTTCCAAGCATCAAAACCTTCGTGATATAAAATGTCCATTTGCTCAGCAAGACTAGGATAAGCCAATTGCCTATCAATTTTAAATTGAATTTTTTGTATTTCTAATAAAGCAGCGGCATCTTGAGACTCTTTTTCCAATATCTCTTCCGCAGTTAAATCAACTTCAATACCATTAACAATTTTTTTCATGCCAATATCCCATAAAGTTTGAAGGTTCCGCCTGTTATATTTCCCGAGTCAAATAAAAATCTAATAGCATTTACCGCAGTTGACGAATTCCAGTATCCTTGGCCTGTGCTAAAAACAGGGTTTCGAGCTGTTGGTGATCTATATGATGTACTCCAAAGCATTGCATGTGGTTGTTGCGTGCCTGCGGGATTAAATATAGTTACTTCTCCAGAGCTTGTATACTGAACACCAAGATTAGTCATGCCGCCCCCGGCTGTAATTGGAACACTTCCATCACTTGTTGATGATACTGCTATATATGAGCCAGTGCTTTGCGCCATTCCAGAATACATATAAGCTGTGGTTTCAAATGTTGAGCCATTATCTGTTGAAACCCTGTACAACAGAGTCGTTGAATTGTTTGCTGGGTAAACATTATAATATACAATTTTATACGCGCTGTAAGTTGTTGAAAGCCCAGTAAAATCTATGGATGTGCTATTATTTGCCGTTCCAGTGCTTATTAAAACCCATCCAGCAGCACCAGTTATATCACTTAAATAAGCTACAGTGCCATCAGCGTCTTGGAATGTAACCGCTCTTGTAGCATTAGTATTACTAAAACTAAAGGTGGTTACATGTTGCTGTGCAGTGCCAGAATAAATTGCAAAAGGTACTGCGCTTACGGCTGATGTAATTACTGCAACACCTGCATCGCCTTTTGCTTTTATGAAAGCCTTAGCATTAGTATCAGAGCCAGCCACTTCAAATCCTGTAAAACCGCCAGTTGCTGAATTTGTGCTTATCATATAATTAACTGCACTTGCAGTAGCATGAATTAGTAAATTTGCATTCCCATTGGCATCATTAATTTGGTCAATGGACGGTGTTGTGATAGTGGGTGAATTGTCTAAAACAACATCACCTGTTCCGGTTGTTGATTTGCTTAAAAGTGTAGCAACACCAGCAGCAACTGTTTGATATAGCACGCCAGTAGATAATGCGCCAAGATTAGCTTCTGCGGTTAGATAAGGTGTATTTGTGTAAGTAACTAGAGGCAAGGCAACCGGTAATTGACCTCCGCCAGATGGCAAATCTGTAGCAATAATCTCTGTATTACCGGCGTTTTTTACCCAGAACTGGTTTGCTCCTAAAGTTGGCAAATATATATCACCGCCTTCTCCAGATATTGGGTCGCCCAAATCTGGTGTGGCAGACACGTTATAGTGAGGCGCTACTTGTGTATTATATAACTGAGCTTGTTGATCGACTAATGTTAATATACCGACATCTTGATTAAGCATGCTTGGCGTAAAATTATTATTAGTATAAAGGTTTAATCTATCTGCGGGGGTATCTCGTGTGATTGTAATCACGTCATTAGCAGCGCGAGCAACCAAAAAAGTTACTTCTACAATCTCAGAGCCGCCAATAAAAGCAACTGTGTAATCAACATTACTCACTAATTGAGTTAAGTCATCTGGTTCTTGAGCTGAAGTTCTGGCATATACTACGACATCAGATGCGGCATTAGCAGTCCAGTTAGTGGTAAATACTGTTTGGCCGGCCGTAGCGGTTATCTGGGTTTTTGGTGGTACATCATTAATTTGTACTTGAGTAGACATGGGTTAGTCCTTTTGAAAGATTTTATAAGGTTCAGCATCAGCAAATGTTTCTGGAATATCTAAACCTTCTTGCCAAGCGTTCAATAATCCTCTTGTATAAACATTACCAGACATTGGCAATAAATTGATTGCTTTTTTAACGCCTGTTCTATTTATTTTTCCAGATGCAAGCATATATCCAGCCCCCAAAGCATCCCAAGCGTAATCCCAAGCAGGGCCTCCCAAGGTGCTTCTATCTTTGTAACGGAACCCTTGAGCTTTGCCTAATAAGTCATTGTGAGATACTAAGTTTAGAATTTCAATAGCATTCGGCAAAACACCTAAAAAACCATTTTGCATAATTGAGTTTAGAATAATATCTTTAACGGATGCTTCGTCTTCAAATGGTGGTTTTCCAGATGCCATTCGTCTAAGTGGATCTTGTACGGATGACATAACCGACATAGCTATAATTCCTTGTAGGGTATTGGCATCAGCATATTGTAATGAAGGCAATAAATACCTTTCTGTCGCTGCAAATGCCCAACTCGTAAACATCAATAATGTTCCAATAATAGGGTCTTTTGCCATTAATGGCGAGGTAAACATTTGCCCTTTAACAATCACATCAGAAACGCCACTACGAACTGCCATAATCATTTTTTCTTGGATGTCTGCATTATCCCAGTTTTGATAATTTGAATTGCGTGCTAGGCCATTATAATGCGTTTCACCGTATTTATTGAATTGGTCTACAATTTGCCTAGCATCCTCTGCTAAATCTAAACCTATTCTTGCCATTTGAACGCTTTCAGATTTTGTTATTGTGCCATCCAGAAATTTCTGGCTTGCTTTTACTATGTTGTTTTGAAATGTTCGTTCAGCAATGGATTCGTTAAGGTTTTCAAAGTAGTTGGCGAATGTTAAGTTTTGGGAAACACCAGCAACCGCCTGAGTTATTTTTTTTGTTTTTCCGAGCACCGTGTCATAATTATGCGTGCCTTTTGAGAAAAAATCATATTGAGCACCACCGATAACATGATTTACACCTAACAAATTTACAGCAGCAGCTTCCTGCATTTCTGTTTTGTTTCCTTGAAATTTATCTTTCAACCCACGCAAATGTGGCATTATTCCACCAAATAACCAAGGAACAATTCCAGTTCTAAGTACTACAGCCGTTGAGTCAGTTAGCTGTGCAATCTGCAATAATCCCAATCTTGTAGCATAAACCATGTTGCGTAAAACTTGCAAAGAACCTGTTAAATCATTATGCAAGTTTTCATTTCTAAATCTACCATGATAAATATCATACATTGCTGCCATGTCTGCTTTTGCTGATTCAAAATCTTTGGTTAATTTTTTTTGCTTTTTTTCTCTTAATTTTTTATCTGTAATTTTTCCGTAAACATCCATTTTTGCACGGTATTGGTTAGACATGTTTTCAAAGATATCTTTTAATCCATCTTCACCATAAACCTCGCCAAATGCACGCTTTAAACCAATTCTTCTCCCCATAGAGCCAAGATAATTTTCCATGGCAGCAGCTAAATCATTATCTAGGTACCAAGCATTATTAAGCAACTCTTGTGGTATTAAAAAACTACGTTCTTTAGTATATGCAACTCTGCCATCACTTTTAATTCCGTGGCCTAATATTTCATCAAGTAAATTTGTCGCATCTGTACCAGTAACTTTAGCTTGGATGCGCTTTAAATAGTTTATTTGTCCTTGTTTTGTTTTATAGGCTTCAATAAAGTCAGGCAATTTATTAGGGTCCCTGAACTTTATTTTACCTTCTTTTTTAAAATAAAGTTTTTTATTGATACGCCCCATACGTGCATCTAAATCTAATTTTTCTCTAGCACTTTTTCTTTGATCTTGAAGTTCTTTAATTTTTTTATTTAGTGTAGATATTTCATCTTTATTTTTTGAAGCTTCTTTTTTAAGTTTTGCATCTTTTATTTCTTCATTAAGCTTAGTTATACCTGAATCATCAAGTAGTTTTTTTAGCTCTGCCCTATCTTTTGAATTGAGCACTACCCTATCTTTCAATAAAAAGTGGTTTTCTTCGTTATCAGTTAATTCATCATGGATTTTTTGCTCTATTTCTGCTCTACGTTCTCGCAAAGCAATTTTTTCAGTTTCTGGTGCTAGTTTGATTCTTTCGTCAATTTCAGTTAATGGACGCATAATATCAGATATTTTATCTGTTTGGTCATTCATCCATTTCATGCCAATTGTAAAAAAGTCATCTGGCTCATAATTTAATTTATTTATATTCCAATTTTGGAAAATATAATTAACCGTATTTGGTGGACTTACAAATTGATCTATTCCATGTGCTTCTGCGTACTGACGATTTACGTCTTCTAAAATATCGGTCATACGTTTGGCAGAGCGATTTATATGAGGATTATCGTCTTCAATGCCTGTAGCGATAACATTGCGAACTCTTTTACCAAAATCATCCCAAGATATATTTTTCCCTTCTGTAACAGTTTGCATAAGATTTTTGAATGCGTTTACGGTTTGACTTGAGCTTGTTAAACCATTTGCAGCATAGTAATCTTTGTTGTATTCCATGCGATGTTTTGTGCCCATGGCTCTATAGTAGCCATAATATTCTTCTGCGCTTCTAACTCTTGCAGTCCCCTCTAATTCTCCTTTGGTACGGATTCCAGTATTCGCCATAGCTGAGAAGAAGTTTCTAGCATCATCAAATGGACTTGATAGCATTCTAAATGCTGGATTAATAAATTTTGTTGTTTCTTTGAGAGCTTTACCTAAAAAAGGCACGCCATAAAATCCAGTTTCAGCCACAATACTTCTCAAATCACCTTCAATTTCTGCATGTCTTTGAGCAGACATTGCTTCTTTGATTGGAGGCGTGTACTGCAAATCAACAAGTTTATCGCCTTTGAAGACAGGTTCTAACTTAGCGTCATGGTAGATTGCACCCACTAACTTTCTTCCATTCCATACTTTTAAGCCATCATTGCCATATCTTAGTGTTTTGCCAACAGCGCCTAATGCAAAACCAAATGCTGAATCCTCTAAACTGCGTATAGCAACATCTTCTAAATCATATCGCCCCTTGGATAAATCTAATGCTGATTCGTAGCTAAAAGCATTAAGCGCAATACCGGGTGTAGCTTTAGCTGTATTCATTAATGCGTCAATTGTAAATGTACCGGCTCGTGATTCTGCAATTGCTGGCAGAACCCATTTTGATAATCCCAGAGGCCCAGAGCCAATTGTCATACCAAGACCGCCACCGATTAGTTTTGGCCAAAAACCACCATTTGCTAAAAGTTTTTCATTTTCTATTTCTTCAAAAACGATATTTTGTCTGCGCTTTAGGTCGCTTGGAGAGGTTGCGTTTCGGATAGTTGGCCAATAAATTTCTGGGATATCTTTGTACAAATCAGGATTGTTTGTGTTAAAGCTTTCATCAACGTTATCAAATAAGAAATTATATTCAGATTGAAGTACACTAGACCCTGTTTGTTCAGCATTATAAATAACTGATTGTTTTTCAGCCTCTAGTAAAGCAGTTTTAAAGGCGGGAGTTTTTTCTGCATCTTGCATGGTTTTTTGTTCTGGCCAGCCGCCAAAAACTGAACCCATGCCTTCATTAGTTAGGTCATACGGTAACTGATTCAAAGGCCTAGCTAATGCAAATGGAATTGCGGTATCGTTATTTTCTTCATTACTTTGTAAGTTATCCATCTTATTCCCCAAGATTTTGCAACATCATTTCATCGCGACTAGCTATGCCTCTAAGCCCAGTTAGGCCCTCACCTCTTTTTAAGCCAATTTCTCTAAATCTTTCACCTAAACCTTTGCTTTCTTCTAAATATTGTTTGAGTCGTAAATCCCAGTTTTGTTTAGTGGCTTGCTGAATTGTCATTGTTGCGTCTTTGATATATTTAGCATTTGGCGAATAAAATGGAATCCTGCCCTGATTGCCAAATGTGCCATGGAATGATTCAATGGAACCTTCTTTGTTGCGTAAGATATAATCATATCCAGATGCCATAATGTCTTGACGAGTTCCTAAGGATGCAAATGGGCCTGAACGAACTTCAAGCGTGTAATCTACTTGTTCTCCGGTTCTTCGGTATACTTTGGTAATTTGTATTGGCTTAGCTTCAAGAAACTCATTCATTGTTTCTTTGGCATTTGGTGATTTAGGGTCTAAAACAGCTTGTGCAAATTCATTGTAATCTTTTCTAGGCGCTAACTCATAATAGAATCCAAGATTCGGATTGCTATCATAAATAGCTTTCATGTTAGCTACATATTTACTAACATCATCGTAAATATTTTGTTGAATAACAGGTACAGATTTTTTGTCCATGCCAAGTAGTTTTTCAATAGGCATAAATGTAAATTGCTCTGTGCCGTTAACAGTTGTTGTGCCATAGTTCTGGTTAATGCCTTTTTGAACCCATGACTTAGCAAGCGTTTCATTCCCAAATACTTTTAAAGCATCTGTATAGGCATCAGCGACGCTAATATAAAAATTAGATTTATCTATAACTTGAGATTTACTTGGAACATCAACCATGCCTTTCGCAAAAGATATTTTTTTTGCAGCAGTACCATGCCCTTTTTGAAAATCTTGTGAAAGTTTTAATGATGCATTTTTTTGTTCATCAGTAGGGAATGCAATTTGTCTTGCCATTGCAACCGCTTGGTCTGGGCTTGCAGAAAATGGTAAAAGTTCGTTTATGGTGTGGGCCATGATTGATGCAGGGCTTGATGTGCTTGAAAAGGTTGCATCTAGTCGACCAGATAAATCAGCATCTTCAATGCGTTTAATTTGAGAAGCTGCTTGTATTGCGGTTGTAGCATCACCATTGATTAACTGATTTGCCAGCATTTTGTTAACGGCTGGTATTGCTCTTGGGATTGTAGAGATTGCTTGAAATTGAGCATCAGCATTTGAAATTGGTTGGCCTTTATAGGCTGCATCATTTTGAATTTTGGCAACTGTAGCATCGTAAGTTGCATCAACTTCTTTTGGCGTTGCCCTAGCCATTACATCAAGATTTGAGTTATTACCAAGTAGTTGAGTGATACGTTCTTGTTTAGCTAGGTTTTTATTTTGCTGGTTTAAAATCCAGCCATACATCTCATTAAACTTTTGAGGCTGTAACTCTTGTTTAAGCGCATCAATATCAGTTTGGGGTAAATTCCCTTGCATATACTTAATTTTAGCATCAGACACAAGCAAATTTTGTTCGCTACTTGTAAAACGTTCATAATTTACAATGCTATTTAAAGCGTGATTTCTAGCTGATTCCCATTCTGCGTAACTTATATTTACGCCATTAAAGTTGCTTGGAACATTGGTAAGTGAATTTAAGTATGGCTCAAGAGTTTTATTTTGATAAGCATCAACTGCATTTTTAGCAAGTGAGCTATTTAAATACATTTGTTTTAAAGCTTGGCGTTGCGTCTCAGCTTCATTTGGAGACCACATACCACTTGCTTGTTTACTATTGATATAATCAAGGCTATTTTGATAAACAGTAGCAGGATTACCTTGACCAGACATAATGGAATCAGTTAATTGATTCATCTGATTTTTTACATACAACCCGGCATTTTCTTTAGCTTCCGTTTTTTGTTGGCTAAGTAATTGATTGTTTAATTTGAAAACTTGGGTTTGCAAACCCTCTGTATATTGATTAGCAAGTTTACTTCTAATTGTGTATGGTGCTTGTTCAATAATTTGCTGCAATCCTTGAGCTACATTTTCTTGATAGGATTGTATTTGGCCATTACTTAATCTATATGATTTATTTAAATCTAATTGCGCTTGATTAATAAGTTGCTCCGCTTGTAAGCCAAGTGTTTGCTCTGCTTGTGCGCTATATCCTTGGACAAATGCTTCATCTGCTTTAGTAACTGGTGGCAGCAAGGTATTACTAGGATTTTTTCCAGCTTCAATCCCACGCATCATTTGATAAGCTTGAGACGCATTACTCGCCATTTGCACACCAAAATTAGCTAAAGCATTTGGCGTAGTAGCAAGTTCTGTCATGGCATTTAACCAGCCACCTTGTTTTTGTGTAATATCTAAGCGTTCTTGAGGTTGTAGCGTTTGAATTTCTTGGGCCATTATGCAATCTCCGTCATGCCAAAGGATGTTTTACCAGATTTTTTTGTTAATCCACCGGCAAGACTTGATAAAGGTATTAGGTTTAAAAATCTTTGCTGCATTGCTTGGCCAAGTTGAGTTTGACTTGATAAAGCATGCAATCCAGATAATGCATTGCCAGCTCTAAGGTCAGCTTCTTTAGCCAATTGATTCATTCGTCTTACTTGCTCATCAGCGGAGTAAGCTTGCATTGATGCGCCTCTTAAGGCAACAGCAGTGCCAGCGGCAGAACTTGTTCCTCTAGCTGCTTGTACGGCAATTTGAGTCCCGATGTTTTGTCGTAGTTGTCGCATAGACTGCAATGAGTCTTGAGCATATTGCGCTCTTAAGGCTTCAAGATTAGCTTCGTATTGTGCTTGCTCAATATCACGACCAGCTTGAATAAGTCCTTGCTGTCTTCTGGTTGATGTATAATCCATGACCATACCAGCAGCTTGCATACCTAATAAAATCCCAGTTAATGGATCCATTTCTACTCCTCAATCTTATAATAAACGCCAATCAATCGAATATCGAATGGGTCACTGCTAGTAATTGTTATCGGGTCACGTAAGAACTCATTCCAACCTTTCATTAACGATTTCTTAAATAGTCCGGTTAACGGGACTGGAGGACCATTTAAAGATAATGGGCCAGCTAACGGGTTAAATTGATCTAAAGTTTTTAAACTAATTGGTTGGCCATCAATAAATCCACCAATTGTATTATTAAATAAAAATGTAGCATTTCTAATATGTTGTGGAAAAACAAGGCCGCCGCCTTTATAGCCGCCTGGTCCTGGAGTATTGTTTGGCATCAAATCAATTTGCATTTCAACAGGAAACCCAATCCTTGCCTTTGTAACTTCAATAGGTTGGCCATGAGCAATAAATTCAACTGTCGAATTCTCTACATCGTCAGTAAAACCATAACCGTCACCGACCATTGAAACGGTTTGACCATTAAATCTGGGAAGGCCGCTAATTGTACTTGTAGCTGCCCCGCTATAAACATAACTACAATCGGTGAAGACATCAAAACTTAGCTCTTCAATAAAATATTTTGTACTATAAGTAAATGGTGGCACTAATTCATTTGCAATTTGTCTCTCAATAACAAACCATGCTCTACCATCTGGGCTACTTGCGCCCCATCTAAATAAACCATCCACTGTATCAGCATAAGTAAAACCTGATACGTTTTCATTAATTAATGTTTGGTATATTACCAATGTACCATCATCATTAATTAAAAATATGTACCTGCTTCCGGCTTGTGTAAAGTTAATAAATGAAATTTCATCATGTGGATTTTTTATTAAATGTTCACAAATCACGCTTACGATATTAGATGCATAGGCGTTGTTAATACCATCCCAAAGCATTGTATGAACATCATTTCCTGTAACAATAACAATCTGATTATCAATCCCTTGTGGTTGGATTGCTGTTGCTGGGTTTGATTCTTGAAGCTGTAAACTAAAGTTCTTAGGTGTTAAAGCACTTTCAAACGATAAGGGTGTGCTATAGATTCCGGTATTAGTATGAATGGTTAAACTTCGGTATGGAACAATGTACTTAATGACGTTTACTGTATCGGACGATGGGTAGTAAGCAATTGCATAATCATCGTCAGTTTCTAGCTCGTTAAAGTCATTGTAATCATTAATTACTGATAACCATAAGCCATTAACTAAAGAGTCCGTATGAGCGAAGATAGCCCTGTTCTGAAAGCTTGAGCATTTCTGTGGCCAACCTCTTGCATCACTCCAAGCAGGTTCTCGAACCAAACAAAGTTTGCCAAGTAGATTTGATGTTGCTGGAAATGATACAACAATAGTTACTGTTAATTGAGTTGCAGATATATAGGCTGTAACAGTCGCCACACCGAATCCATCTGTAAAACTACCCCCAACATAAGCTGTTGTAAAAAACCCAGCGCCAGATGTAATGGTAAGCGTTGTAGATGCGCCAACAGTACCACTTCCAAGTCCAAAAACTCTATTAGAATAATCTACATCGCCAAAGTCATATTGAGGTAAATTTTCAAAAACGACCGGCGTTAATGTCCATGTATTGTAGATAAATACGGTTGTTGTTCCAGCGCCTGCTGTATTTAACGTAAATGCATTTATATCATTAGCCGCATCGCTTGCTGTTGCATAAACTTTTATTAATGCACCAGTTACATCTGAGCGTGCAAAATAAGTGATTCCGGCTTTTATTTGCGGGCTAGTTGAAGGCCAATCTAAAGCTACTGCATTAGCAAATCTTACTGGAAAAATAATGTTTGGGGTTGTTGCTGCGGTTAATGTAAATTGATTGCTTACAATACCGGCACCAGTATTAATTGTAGTATTTGTTGAGCTACGGACTATATCTTGAGGTTTGATTGTTGCAGCCGTTATCCGAAACAAATTATCAAGAACCGTCCAATCTGCATTGCGAACAACGTCACTTGTAAGTAACGTACTTGATACTGTTGCAACTAAAACATTCTCTAAATAGATTTCGATTGCCCCGGGAACAATAGCAAGCAAGTAAACGCATTCATTCAGATACGGAAATGTTTCGAAGAAAATATCTCGCCAATCCGTAACGCCTATAATTTCGTTTCTATAAATTGTGCCGAATCTTTTTCCAATCCCGCCTTGGGGGTAGGTAATTGTATTGCGCGCTTTCTTAACGCCTTTGTAGTATTGGTCTGCGGTAATACGGCCATACATTAAAGGGCTTAATTCACCAGCACTGAATATATCTTGCGACCATGTGACTTCTGGCATAGCTATCCTTAGTTAATTGAGTTTGGATATACACCGCCAATATAACGGTTGCCTAATACTGGAAAATCGACCTGAGTAAATTGCGGATGGTTTTGGCAATCTATTGCCAATGCCATGCCTTGTTGTCTAATAGCCTCAGCTTTAATTGCTTGGTAATAGTCTGTTTTTTCAGCATTACTTATACACAAATAAGCTGCAATTTCATAAACAAAGTAGTTAACAAAATGCGCTGGTAATCGAGACACATCTGGCTGAAATATAAACTCCATCCACCATGGCCCTTCTTGAAATGTATATATTCTGTCGTTATTGAATATATTCCAATCATAAACATTAGGATAGACTTTAAGAACTTTAAGCCAGCCACTTGGTAATTGAAATGCATTTTTGTAAGGTGGAGGAACAACTTCTACTAATTGAGATAATTGTTCAATCTTGGTTGCAAAGCGCCAGTTACCTTCTGCAAGTTTGCTAGGCAGTAGCATATCAAAAGCTTGTTCAGCAGCGACAACAAGTTCATCTTGGTTAATCAAAGATACAACAGGGGCATGGCCCAACTGCGCAAGAGCATTACTAATAATGGAAGTTTTTGTTATCATATGGCACCTACTAAAATTGAGTTTATGTATGACCTACTGTAATGTACCATTTTGTGATCTACCTAAATATATTAACCATAATAAATCTTACGGTTATTGTCGATACCATATTAACGAACGCTCAAGATATAAAGTTAAAGCTTATAAAGAATTACTGCCTTTATGGGCTTTCAAGCGTTGTAATACCCATGGGTTGTTAAATTTTGACCAAGTATACTTTCACAAGGTAAAAAATAAAAAACATCCATTATGTAAGTATTGTACTAAAAATTACATTAATTCTTTATATGACCCAGAAAAAGCCAAAATTAAAAGAATTGAGCAATTAAACAAGCGGAAGAACCGCTTATTAAAATGCGTTTATGGTATTAGTCTTAACGAATATAATGAAAAACTAATATCACAAAAACATTGTTGCGAAATATGTAACATTCATATCGATGATTATCTTTTAATAATTAATCGAAGAAGAAAAATTAAAAGAAATTCATTCAATGTTGATCATAACCATAAAACTAATAAAGTTAGAGGACTGCTTTGTCATAATTGCAATGTTTTGATTGGCATGGCAAATGACTCAATAACTTTACTAAATAAAGCCGCAAAATATTTGGATAAGCATGGCTAGTTAAAGCCATGCTTGTTCCTCTTAGTATGCAGCTGTTGTTACAGTAGCTAATTCACGGTCTACAGTTGCAACTACTAATGTAGCATTAGCATCGCTTCCGATAGTCATGATAATGTCGCCAACTGCTAAATCATAAACTGCTGGAGCAAAATAATTAGCAGCAGCAATTGCAGCAGCGTTATCAGTTGCACTAGCGTAAGTGAATAAAGCAGGGCCGTTTTCGATAGCTGGGCCATCAACGGTTACTGCGCCAGAGTTGAAAGCTAGAGTTTGTCTAGTCCATCTGTTGTCATTAAAAGCCATGTTAATTCCCCTTATTAGGCTGTTTCATCACATTCGATTGCTAACGTACCGCGGTTATCAATTACTACAGCGCCAGCTGAGAATACACCGTTTACTAAGTAAGAAGTGTTCTGTGGAATGTAGTTAATTTCAGTGCGGAAGTTCATGCCGATACCCATGCCAGTAGACATTTTGTGCCATGCTAATGCGGTGCGGATGTTGCCAACTTTTTGTAAGCCACCTTCTGTCATCTGGGGGATAACGACTACGTTAAATCCTAAGTATTCACGAATGCGAGCACGGTCAATTACGTCATTTTTGGTATAGAACGTAGAAACGAATTGATCATCTTGCATCAATGATTTGAAGTTGTTAGCAGACATTGCAACAAAACGTTCTGCTAAAGGAACAGCGTTGTTGTCAAAAAACTCTAAACATTGGGTGAATTTTTCGTAGTTGAAGTTAGTTCCACCATTAAGAATGGTATCGCCAACGTCAGCGGTAATTGCATCGATAGTGATTTGGTCAGAACGTCTACCCATAGCTTGAGCAACTAACATGGCGTTTTCCATTTTAGCGTCAAAGTTAACAGTAAGTTCTTGCACTTCGTCGACTGCGGTTGGTGTGGTGTATTTTTGTAAAGTACATAATGCTTTGTTGTAACCAGGGTCTTGAATTGTAACAGCGGCTAAATATGCAGTTGGAACAGAGATTACTTGGTTTACTTTACGGAATTCTACTTGCGCACCAATTACGTCGTATTTCATACGTACTGAATCACGGAGTAAAAAACCTTGTGAATGGTATTCTGCTTTTACAAGTGCATCGAACTCAATCTGTTGCACATTAGTTAAAGATGTAGACATTTTATGCCCCTTAAAAAAAGTTAAAGAAAACAACTCGTTTTAAATTGGGCTTGTAAATTTTTTCTGGTTATCCTTTCGGGCCGGGTTAAATACAAGTTATCCAACTTACCAGAAAACTGGACACTTGTATTTATATTAAAGATTTATTTGTTATTTTGCAATCTTTCGATTTTTTCTGTGATTTCTTTACGGTAACGTGGATCTTTTTTATACTTATCCATGTTGTCACGTAGTTCAGCGTGCAAATCTTCCATACTGAAAACGCCATCGCTTTGTGATTGCTCATTTCCAGGTATCATTGTATTTTGTCCTAACATTTTTGACCTCAATTCTTCAAGTGCCATTACTGCATCAGCAGTTCTTAAATTGCTTGTTAGAGCATGAAAAGAACTTTCGGATAAATTACTTTTTGCCCAGTTATTTAAAACATCAAGGCGTTGGTCGGCATTATCACCCAAAGCTGTTTTTTCTGCTTCGTAGTCAATTCCAAACTCATCAAGGTACTTGCCAACAGTAGTAAGCATTTTATCCATTACATCTTGTGGGACACGCTTTGATTTGGCATATTGCGCTAACTCTTGAAAAGGCTCGTAGTCTGGCTCAACCCATCCTTTTCCCGCTTCCCATGAATATTCATTTGGCGCCTCTCCAAATCTTTTTTGTAATTCAGCATATGATTTAGCGACATCAGATGCTTTTTTAAATTGATTTGGAAGCCAATCAGGCCGCTCTCCAACACCGGGGGTATTATCGTCAAGCCACCAAGATGGTTCTGGAGTATTTGATAAAGCAGCATCTTGTGCTGCCATATCTTCAACAGTTGCAGAGATTGTATCGAAACTCATCAAACACCTGCCTGTTTAGCCTCGTGGTCTTTTCTCGCTTGATAGCTTTGCACGCTACCAAGAATCTGTCTTAAAGCTTCACGATAACCTTCATAGAATACACACATGTGAGGGTATTTTTCATCAACTGGTCCAGGTGTTGGAGCGATTAAAAATTTTTCTTTGATAATTTCTAAAAGTTTTTTCCCGTCAGTTGTGTTGAATACATTCCAACAGAGCTCATCAAGTGGTGTTCCTGATTGCTGGCTTTCTGCTGTTGTATAGTTTTCATAATAATTCTGTGGTTCGATATGTGGATTATGTTCAGTCATTTTACACCTGTGGTAGTGGGGCTTGTTGAGCCTGTTGTTCCATCATCATTTGCTGTTCATTTCTTTTGTTTTGCTGGTCTTGCATGACCTGCGCAACCTCTGCTGGGGCATTCAATAGCCTGTTATCGATTTGCATTAAATCAGCTAACAAGTATGGGTACTCCATTGGATTAATAAAAATTTGAGCAGCTTCCGGACCGCTTATACCTTGCAGCAATTGGAAGAACTGAGTAAACCTAGCAATCTGTTCTTGTCCTTTCGCTAAAGCAAGAGGCGACCGATATACAAATGATATCATCTTTCTATCAATTTGTGGATAGGGTAATAAACCCATTTTATCTAGGATATAACTGCATCTTTCAATTACTGGCCACAGGAATTCTTGTTGTAATCGACTGAATAAAGGCCCGATACGCTCTGCCAAGGTTTGGTTTTGAATCATAATTTGGGTTGCGCTTACAGGTTGTTTGGTGTCAGTTGGGATTAAAGAGTCTGCAAACAACAAGCTCCGAATTTGCATTCTTAAGTCTTGGATTGTCAGTTGGCTAAACTGAGGATTAGATGTATCAGGCAAAGGGATTAATGGCGGTTGTCCGGAGCTACCAAGAGGCGCAATAGGGATAATCGTCATTGGTTGTAATTTAAAAGTGTTTGGATTAAATGTAGCGTCGTTAAATGCCATGTACGGTTTGAATGTATTCAAGTTAGCAGCAGCAAGTTCAATGCGTGCCAATTCGTTTAAACTGATGATAGAGGGTAACGCATCCATTACGGGGCCGCGGCCGTATGTATCAGCATTTGTTTTTTGGAAACGCCAAACAATACCGGGATTTACTTCAAAGTCTTCGGTATAGAAAATATTATTGTCAGAACAAACGACGTATTGGTATTTTTTATCACGTTGAGGATTATACATTACCCCCTCATAAACCATCTTGAGAGTATAGTCTGGATTGTTTTTAATTTCTCTGACCAGTTCTTGTGGCAATACTGCCTTTGACCAACGAACAGTAATTTCATTAGCCTTAACATCTTCCCAGTTTCGATACCATGATTCAATCTTGCCAGTCATCGCTTCTTCAATAGCTAATTTATCCATTGGGATCGAAGTAAATAACAATGGTTGTTCGTCAGTGTATTGGTTAATAACCAAACATGATGTGCCGACGGCTAAATCAAAATAGCATTCATTTATAACAACATCAAAATTAGAATCGTGGATGTAGTCAAACAGTTTGCGCATGTAGTCATTGAGCATACGTTGAGCATCATCCCGACTAATACCTGCATCATCTTCATCAAACTCTGGGTCTATTGATAAAAATCCCCATTGTGTCTGTGGTGGAGTCATAGCTGTATGAAGTTTGCTAACAAAAGTTTTAGTCGCTTCAATAGCGGTGGTATCGTATACGCGCGTTCCTTTTGATTCACCTTGTTGTTCTTTAGGTCTCCAAAAGCGATTGCGATTGGGTATAGCGTAAAAATAACATGCTTCATGCAGACTAGCCCAAAGATAGCTTATCTGCATTGCACGGTCGTAGCGCTGCTTAAATTGGTCTACTAGTCTGTCAGCCATGTTTTATCCTAATTTTTCTTGTGTGCCCATGTCGCTCATAGGTTGCATAAATCCAGCGGAACGATAACGTCTGCGCATAGAGCGAATTGTTTTCTCTTGAATTCTTTTTCTTTCAGCTTCTTTTTCGCCACTAATTCGTGCTTGCTCAGCAACAGCAGCATCTTTTTGTGCATAGTAAGAACTAATTGCATCTGATTTCATACGTCTTTCAGCAGCAGTTTGATGTGGAATAACACTTGCCACTGCGCCTTCTAATTTCTTTAAACCTTTTGATAACCAACTCATATTATTCCCCTATATCCAAATGTGTACATAAATTACTTTTTCTTGAAATTCGGACGGATGTATTACCCTATCAACAAATTTAATCCGATGCGGGATTTTAATTTGCTTACGTAACGTCTTTAGTTGAGATAATATTGTCGCCATTTTCCAAGTTCATTTTTGCTAAATCGTCTTTCATCTTATCAACTTCTTGTTGCAACTTGAAGCTTTCATAAGCACGGATACCGATGTTGATTGATTCCATAAGCTGCTTAATCTCAGATGCGCTCAAATCTCCCTCAGCAGCTTGTTTAATTAGTTGCTGATATTGAACATGCGGGTCTGCATCTTCATCAACGTTAATCCGTACACGGCCTTGTTTATTGTAAAAAAACCTAGATGTGCCAATACCTTCCCAGAATCTCCAATTGAAGTCTGGGTTATCGGCATTAGTTTCGCCCTCACGTTCCCACAACATTTGGGCAAAATTGACGGCTATACGTGAGCATTCATCAAAAATTTGGTGGTGTTTTCTCCATGAATAATAAGTTTTGTCTGATATTAAAGCTTCAACACAAAACTCAGCAACAGAGCCACCATTGCCGATAATATCTAATACCATCAGGCAATGCTTTTTCTCATCGTATATTTTGCCAGATATATTTTTTTTAGCTTGTTCGTAAATCTTTTTAGGGTCTAATTTTGTCATTGTTAGATTCTCCTTTACAATCATTATGTCTAAATTTTATAAGGGTTACAAATGATTGATATTAAACAACTCAGAGAGTTAATAATTAAACCATCATTAGATAAGTTACAAATGTATAGCATAGATGCTGAGGAATTGCTCGTCTTTACTTGCGCATGTGAATCGCTTGGTGGAACTTACCTAAAGCAAATCAAAGGGCCGGCATTGGGTATTTATCAGATGGAGCCAAATACTTACACCGACATCTGGCAGAACTATATTAAAAACCAAGGGCATCTTGTAAACATGTTAGCGCTTAACTTTAATGTAACATCTATGCCTTTGCCTGAGCGTATGATTTATGACTTACAGTACGCAACCGCCATGGCTAGATTGCATTATCGTAGAGTCAAAGCACCCATCCCCGACCATAAAAACATCGATGCAGTCTGGGAGTATTACAAGAAATATTATAACACTCCATTGGGAAAGGCCGAGAAAGAACAGTCTATTAAACATTATCAGAAGTATCTAAAGAGCTAAGTTGACTATTGCATTCTTGAACATCTTTCATTTCGACTAATTGCAAGCAATGGGAACAAACCAATCCTGTTGCTTGATTTGTATACTGGCTCAAAACAAAGTTATAGGGAATAAAATTGTGGTAGCCGTCTGTATTCATTACACAGTGCGACATATCTTCATACCAAGCTAACCAATCACGCATGTACCTCTCCATCAATTACCGAAGGCTCTATGATATCCCACAGGGGCAGATTAAGTACAGCGTGGAGTGGTAGGGGAAGGTGCGCCTCTATAGTGTGGAGTTAAGGGTAAGGAGGAAGG
>Ga0222713_10001055_pt1 | contig 31609 bp, 26 predicted proteins | sample C33_649DmetaG_FD_165061 | JGI IMG/M metagenome (GOLD analysis project Ga0222713, IMG submission 165061) | Estuarine water microbial communities from San Francisco Bay, California, United States - C33_649D | ecosystem: Environmental > Aquatic > Marine > Unclassified | place: USA: California... | reverse complement strand
CGCTCGCGCGCGTCGGCGAAGTCTCGCCGGCGGCGGCGCGCGGCCCGGCGACGTTCGCGGCGACGACGATGACCGTTTACGCGACGCGCGCGGCCTTCCTGGAAGCGATCGGCGTCCCCGAGCAGCTGCGCCCCGGCCCCGACGAGTGGCCGGCGCGCGCGCAGGATCTCTCGGCGCTGCTCAAGATCACGCGCGCGCTCGCGAGCCTCAACGTGTCGTACAACGACAACTCGGCGCGCGACGTGAGCAACCTGCTGAACTACGGCAGCGCGTCGCGCGCGAAGTCGTGGGCGTCCGCCGACACGCAGGTCATCTGGATCAAGGAGCGCAACCCCGAGGAGGTCATCGTCATCCGCAAGGATCTCGCCGGCCTCCAGAGCGCGCTCTCCGAAGACGCTGCCGATCCCGCAAGGACTCGGCGCGTCGTCGCGCACAACTACCTCAAGCGCACGATCCTGTACGAGATCATGCGGTAGCCGAAGCGCGCGCTGCGCTTCTCTCAGCATCACACTTGCTTTCGCTCTCGCCTGCATCTCTTCGCTTCGCTCCACACTCGGCGGCTACCATTTTGGTAGCGTAGTGTAACGTAAGAGCCCGAATGCCCGCCGTCTCCGAGCCCGCACAGCGCCCGGTCGTCTTCGCAGATCTCTTCTCGGGCATCGGCGGCTTCCACCTCGGCATCCGGCGCGCTCTCACGGGCGCCCGCGCGCGCTGCGCGGTGACCTGCGAGATTGACGAGGGCGCTCGCCGAGTGTACGCGGCGAACCTGCTGCGCGGCGACACTCCCGCGCCTGCCGCGGCAGCGACGGCCGTCGCGACGGATATCCGCGAGCTCTCCGGCGCGCCTTACCGCGGCCGCCTGGACCTCGTCTGCGGCGGGTTCCCGTGCCAGTCGTACTCGTCGCTCGGACTCCGCAAGGGCATGCGCGACCAGCGCGGCCGCCTGTTCAACGACCTCGCGCGCTTCATCGGCGAGTGCCAGCCGCGCGCGTTCCTGTTGGAGAACGTCGCGGGCCTACTGACCTCGCAAAAGGGCGCGGCGTTCAAGAAGGTCAGCAACACGCTCTCAGGACTCGGCTATACAGTGTCTTACGCCGTGCTGGACTCGCAGCACTTCGGGCTCCCGCAGCACCGCAAGCGCGTGTACATCGTAGGGCGGCGCGTCGGAAATGCCGCGCCGCCGTTTGACTTCGCCCCGCTGCTCGCGAAGGCCGCGCGCAACGCCGAGCGCCGCCCGGTGGTCCTGCGCGATATCCTGGATCCCGGGCCGCCGCCGGCGGACCTGGACTGCGATATCTTCGCTCCCGGCGACCTTTTCGCCGCGCCGAAGGTAACGCGCGCCGGCTTCGTGCTGCGCGCGCAGCTGAGCAACTTCACGAACCGCAAGCTCTTCAGCACCGATGGCGTGTGCGGCACGATCACGACCGGCTCGCCGCCGCCGATCTACGACGAGCGCTACAAGAAGGCGCGCCACCTGAGCGCGCGCGAGCTCAAGCGCGCGCAGGGCTTCCCGGCGGCGTACCGCTTCCCGACGACGGACTCGGCGGCGCGCGCGACCGTGAGCCGCTCGGAGGTCGTGCACTACGTCGGCAACGCCGTCTCGGTCAACGTCATCGCAGCGATCGTCGGCGAGATGGAGCGGCAGGGATTGTTCAGTTAACTCGTAGGCGCTGAGCGGCCTCCAATCGGGAATTTGACGGGACGCCCGATCGCTGCGCCGGGTTGCCGCGAAGATGCCGACGAGCCATCCTATCTGCTTCGCCGAGTCCGACGCTGAGCCGTCGGCCGTCTGGAGCTGCACGTACACGAACCCGCTGTACTTCGCCGGCGCCGCGCTGGGCCCGAAGGACTACGCCGCGTTTCTGCGCGAGCAGCTCGCGGCGCTGAAGGCCGCCGAACCGGAGCTCGCTCACCGCGACCGCGTGAGACGCGCGGCCGCGGCGTGGCGGGACTGGAAGCGCGCGGTGCGCGCGGCGGAGCGGGGATAGTCGCTGTGTGCGGCCCACCGTTTTGGTGGCGCCGTGCGCTCGCCGCGCGGGTAATATAATACCGCTTTAGGATAGAAGACAGCGCCGGAGAAGAGAGCGGCGCGCGAAGATGCCGCCCGGGTTGTACGTTGGATTGAGCAGCGGGAATGTCGGCATCGGGACGACGGGCATCGCGGGAACGTCCAATGCGGTTAACTTAACCACGTCTGGTGCAAGCGGTGCGATTACGGTGCTGGCGAATGGGAATGTGGGGATTGGGACGACGAATCCGCAAGCGAGTTTGCATGTAAACGGATATATACGCACATCCGAGCCTATCGCATTTTCTTATGGAATTACCGGAGCAACAACCATATTAACAGCGAACGGAGATTTTAATGGAAATCCATCTACAACTAACACATTATCACAAACAAATCTAGGCGTGTTTAAACGTTTTAACACTAAAATATATGATCGTACGGTACCAACTTTTAATACAGCAACTGGTTTATTTACTGCTCCAGTTGCTGGTATTTATTATTTTATTGCAAATATTCATGTTTATACTGGGACACCAACAACTCTTAACGGTGGTATTGTTAAAAATGGTGTTCCTCAAGCATGGTCCGCAGTAAGCGCATCAAGTATTAATCGGCAGTGTCCGGTTATTGTAATATTATCATTATCTGCAAATGATTTAGTTGGCTGGACATGTGCAGTAAATCAGCACGTATATGGGGCTGATAATTATAGTACATTTAGTGGTTATTTAATTTGTTAAATAATAAAATTTTATATTCAATTTCAGCCTTTACCTCCTTTTAATCTTAGCACATAAACCAGATTGCTACCAGTTATTTAACTAATCGCCACCGTACCGCGCGCCACCCCCTCATCCAAAACTTATGCCTGTCTGGTAGATACCCCCTGTTGCGCGCGGCCCGGTTTTTGTGAGTTGTGTGGCTTGCCGCAGCACAGCGGCATCTGCAGGTTCAAGTTATTACCCGTAGTGTAAACACCGGGTCAGTCGGTGCATCTCGGTCGGACCCGGCTAGAGTACATTTTATTATTATTTGTTAAATAATAAAGGTTATCAAGCAGCGCGTACCGCAATCGCCTTCTCGCGGAGTCCGACTGGGTCGCGGTGAAATACTTCACGCGCGGCGAGCCCTACCCAGTGGAGTGGCTCGTGTACGTGCAGAGCCTGCGCAATCTGCCGGAAAAATCCACGCCGACCCTGAACGAAGACGGCACGCTTGACATGGCATCGTTCCAGCTGCCGGAGAAGCCCGCGTCTGCTTAGCTCCGCTAGTAACTGTCCGACGCAGACCGCCGCAACCTCGGAGAGAGCGACCGCGACCGATCGCGCCCGCGCGCCGCGCGCCGGCTCAGCTCCTCCTTGATGACATCCAACGTGACCGGCCGGTACCGCGCGTCCGCCGACGGCGATGCAGCGTCCACGAGCTGCGCCGGCTCCCGCTCGGCGACCATCGCCGACATGCCCGGCGGCGTGCGGACCCAGTCGTCAAACTCGCGCGCAGCGGCGCCTCGCTCAGCGTCGCGCTCAGCGTCGCTCTCCGCGCCGCCCGCCCTCTCAACGCAAACGCGCGGCGGCGACGGCGCTCGGTCGCGCCCGAGCCCGCGCCGCGCTCCCTTAACCCCAAGCCAGCCCAACAGCTTCTCGCGGCGGCTCAGCAGCTCTTTCGGCAGATCCTTCGTCTCCCCGAGCAGCGTGTCCATGTCCTTGTGGATGCCGTCCACGAACTTGACAAAAGCCTCTGCTTTGAACGAGATCGCGCGGCTCTCCACGAGCGTCATGTTGTACTGGATCGTGCGCGCGATCCGCGCAAAGCTGCGCGCCATGTACCTTGCTTCCTCGGCGCGCTCGCTGTACCGCAAGTACCGCTGCAGCGCCGTGAGAATCGCGACGCTGACGCCGAGCACCGTCACGAGCACAGTGAGCGCCTGCGCCGCGCCCGCGCCGTTGCCGCCGCCGATCTGCGCGACCGAGCTCACGCCCGTGCCGCTGCTCAAAATCAGCAGCGGCACGCTGATCCAGTTGTGCCGCCGCTTCATGCGAACGAAGTGCTGCCAGAACGCCCGGCTGCGCACCTTGCAGTCCGCCGCGACCGACCAGATGTGATAGGTCAGCGGGTCGGCCCGGTAAGTCTCCTTCAGCTTCGCGAGGTCAATCTCCTGGTCCATCGCGGCAACTCGCGGCGCCGCGCGGCTCAACTGCGCGCCCGTTCCTCTAAGCGCGCCGCGCAAGCCTTATATGCCGCTCCTTTTTGCTATGAATTCGTCGGGAAAACCTACGAAACCCCCGTCAAATTGACGCTAGGCCGATCGGCGAGAGCCGTTAAGCCACCGAACGCCGATCCGCCGAATCCCGCCCGATCCCGTCAAATCCCGCCGCCAGCCACCATGTCTCCCGCTCAGACCCCGATGCTCTGCGCGAACTACGACGCCAAGACCGTCGCGGCCAACGATGCCGCCGGCTTCTACGCTTCCGAGAAGTACGACGGCTGGCGCATGTTCTACCGCGACGGCGCCTTCTACTCGCGCACCGGCAAGCCGCTGAGCCCGCCGCAGCACATCGCGGACGCCGCCGAAGCCCTGCGCGCCGCCAACGAGGCCGCCGGCGGCCGCGCGCTCGTCCTGGACGGCGAGCTCTGGCTCGGCTACGAGCGCTTCCAGGACACGCACGCCGCGCTGGACGCCAAGTCGCCGGAGCTCCAGTGGCTGCTCTTTGACATGCCGAGCGCGACCGGCGGCTACTGCGAGCGGGCGACCGCGCTCGGCGCGCTCGCGGCCGACGTCGCGGGAGATAGCCGCGTCCGCGTGATCGCCCAGACCCGCTGCGCCGATAGCGCCGCGCTGGACGCTTACTACACCGCGACTCTCGCCGCCGAGCCGCGCGCCGAGGGCATCGTCGTGCGCGCGGCCGACCTGCCGTACCACTGGAACGCGCGCCACGCCGCGTTCATGAAGCGCAAGCCTTTCCGCGATCTGGAAGCCAGTATCATCGGCTACCACACGATCGCGCCGCGCACCGCCGAATCGGCCGCCGCGCGCTCGGACGGCTACGTCAGCAGCCTGATCTGCCGCGTCGCGTCGGCCAGCGCGGGTGACTTCAAGCTGACCTACAAGGGAACTCGCCCGCCGCCGATCGGCGCGCTCGTGACCGTCAAGTACCAGAACCTCACCGAAAACGGCCTGCCGCGCTTCCCGAGCCTCAAGGGAATCCGCTCGGCGGTTGACGCGCCGGCGGCCGAAAAGCAGGCCGCCGCGCCGGCGCCGGTCGCGAAGACCGTGCTGCCGAAGGGCGCGACCGTCGCGAGCCTGCCGGAGCTCGCGCAGGCCGCGACGCTCGCCGCGCAGTCCGGCGTGACCCTGGAGTTCGCGCCCGGCAGCGCCATTTACGTCGCCGCCAGCAGCGCCGGCGAGTACTACTGCGTGCGCCGGCCGCGCCAGCCCGAAGCGCTCCCGTACTGCACGTGCGCCGCCTGGAAGTTCCAGCGGATCGCGCCGCCCGCGCGCGTCTGCAAGCACACCGCCGCAGTGCTCGCGGCGCTCGGCCGTACAGTGAAGCCGACGCCGATGATCCGCTCCGCGCGCCGCGCTTAAGCCGTCCGACCGACCGACCGCATCGCATAGCATCACACAGCATCTGCCGTTTTGGCAATGGTGCTTTCACAAAAATAACGCGCCGCGCGGTGCCGCTCAAGACCGCGGCGACGACCGCGGCGACGACCGTGGCACCACATCACTGCCGCCGCGCTCCAGCACGAACGGCCGCGTGTTCTCCAGCTCCGCGACGAGCCGCTCGGTCTTCTTGACGTTATCGGCCGGCAGCGTCTGCAGCATCGCGCGCACGCGCCGCATCGCCTCGCCGGCGCTCGCCGGAGCCGCGCCTTCGCCGCCGCGCTTCGCTCCAGCGCTTGCGCGCTTCGCTCCAGCGCTTGCGCGCTTCGCGCCGCGCTTCTTCCAGCCGCCGCCGGTCACGCTGCTCGGCGCGACCTTCACTGGAATAACGTTGCCCTCGGAGTCCAAGAGGAATACCGGCGGCAGCGCAGCGAGCGGCGAGACGTACTCGGCGAGAGCCTTGCGAGCCCACGCCGTAGGCTTATCGCGCCGAGTATCGGCGATCAGCGACGGATCCAGCGGCGCGGCGGCGGGCTTCCGATCGCTGCGTAGTTTCGCCGATCGCGCGACACTCGGCGCGAACCGCGAGCGCATCGCGGCGCTCCGCGCTGCCGAAAACATGCCGCCGCTGCGAGCGGAGCCGCCGGGAACTGCAGCGGCCGCAGCCGCAGCCGGCGCAACCGCCGCCGGCTCAACGAGATAGCCAGTGTCAAAGTACGTCTGGATGTACCCTTCAATCCTCGGGAACATCCGCAGAACGCGCGCGTCTACGCACGGCCGCAGGAATTGCAGGCCGCCGATGAACATGATGCCGACCTTTGACAGGCTCACGAAGTCCACGATCATCACGTCCTGGTTTGTGCCAGCGACCGTTATCGTGGAAACCGCCGGATACTTCTCGCCGCGATGCAGAGCCTCGTCGCGCATCGCCGTCATCACCATGCTCGTCCACAGAAGGCCCAGCAAGATCACGTTCATATGACCCGGAATGTTCGCGACCACCGGCGATTGCAGTACAGATATGAACGAGTCAATGTCCAGTATCAACATGCGGTTGTCTTCAAACTCCGCGATGCCCGTGTCCGAGAACGCCTGGCCGAACTCTTCGGCGACCTTCTGCGCCGTCGCGTGCTCCACGGTCGCGCGCTTCATGATGCCAAGCGTCACCGTCGCGAGGTCATACATAAACAAACATTTGCCGAAGTTCGCCGGCGCTCCCCGGAGTCCCGCGACGACATGATGCGATATCAGCGGCAGCGAAGTGTTGTAGTACGTGTCGTCCGTGAAGTTGGAGTAGCGGCTCGCCAGCGCCGCCGCGATCCCGCTACCGCCCGCAGCGTTCGCGACTTCCACTAGGTCCTTCTTGTCCAGCAGCATGTCAAGCTTGAGCATCTCGCGATTCGCGAAGTCCTTAATGTCCGTCGGCAGTGTGCGCGGGTCCATGAAAGTGCGTCCGTAGTCTATTAGAACCAAGCGGTCGGCGACGCGATCGTAGAGAATATTGTTCAAATGTAGGTCATTGTGCACCCAACCGTACTTGCCGATGACGCGCATGACCTTAAAGAGGTAATCCAGGCGCTCGGAGATCGGCAGGAAGCTATCGGTGGCCGAGAGTTTCTGTATGAGCGTGCGCAGGCTGACGCCGCTAATCGCGTCAAACGCGACTGCCGGCGCGAGAAGAGCGCCGCGGTTTTCCATCTGCAGCAGGTTCAGGTACGATATGCTCCTGCTCTCGTCGGCGAACGTCAGATCGGCGCCTTCGCGGAACTTGTCGGAACCCGGCACTGCGCCCGCGGCGGCCGCCGAGAGTTGTTCGGCGGCCTTAAGCGCCTCTCGCATTTCATTCGGGACATCAAAGAAGCCGTGCACCTGTAGCAGTCGGCCCTCCACGATCTGCTGCGCTAGGTTGTAGTAATAGGTACGCGGCATGCCGTGCGGCGGCGGCGCCCCGAACGTCTCTAGGACTCCGAGGAAAGCATCGCTGAACTTCAGGATGCTCCCGTGCATCATCGTTGGAGGATTGCCGCTCTTGACCGATTCGTTCTCAAGGATTTTGGCCATGACGACGGAATTTATCGCGTCACAGCGTGGATCGTCGGCTGTAGCCTTCACTTTAAACTTGACGAACGCCGCCGGAGCTGCCAAGTGTCCAACTGGTCGCACGAAGCCGCAGACTCCGTTGGCGGTGAACGAGGACATTTCGGGAGAGTAGGTGACCTTGCCGAAGCGCTTCAGGTAGAACGCGGCCGCCCACATGACCTGCAGGCCTTCGGGGAGTTTCGCGCTCTGGGCGATGCCACCGTATACGTCTTGAATCATGAGGAAGAACCGGACTATGTCTTCGGGCGTAACGTCGCGCGGGTGTAGTGTATCGGGCGCCCAGCGCATGACACCGGAGAAGGGCGACTTCGTGAAGTCGGCGCTGGCGACAACACCGGCAGCGGGCGCAGGTGCAGAGACGGCAGAGGGAGCTGCAACGTGCACAGCAACCGGAGCAGGCGCAGCGACGGGCGCACCGACAGCAGCGACCGGAACTCCGACGGCAATAGCGGGCCTGCCGAGCGCCGCAGCGGCCGCCGCATTCATCCGAGCGGCGACTGCGGGAGTCGGGACTGCCGCAACCGGCACTACTGGAGAAGCGATGGCTAGCTGCGCCAGCAAAGGCAGCGGCGGAGTTCCGGGCATCGCTGTGCGTCTACTCTAAGCTTATAGTATTCCGCTCTGCGCTCCGCGGCGCGCGCCGCGCGGATTGTCGTAAAAAGAAGTGCGCCGCGGCGCGTTTTCAGCGTATCTCCTTCGGCGTCGCGCGACGACGCGCCGGAGCCTTTGCGGAGGCTGCGGCAGCCGGCTTGCGCCCACGACCGCGCGCGGTTCCGCCTGCGACCGGAACCGCCGCAGGCGCAGACGCAGGCGCAGCCGCAGAAGTAGGCTCGGCAACAGCCGCATCGGCCGCCTCCATCGCCGCCAGCTCTTCCAGAAGCTCGTCGTCGGTCACCTCCTTGATTGGCGCAAGACCGAACGCCGCGCGCACCCGGTCAAAGTCCTCCTTTATCTTCTTCGTGTCTTCTTCGTACTTCACCGCCGAGTCGCGCATGCCGGAGCACGCAGCGCCTGCGCCGCGAAGCGCCTTGCGAGCACGTGGCGCCGGCGCGCGACGGCGCCCGCCGACCGCAGCGACCGCAGCGACCGCAGCGACACCGGCAGCCGCCGCGGCCGCGACGACGAGCGCGCCGATCTGCTCGTTGACCTTCGTGAGCCTGCAGATCTTCGGGATGTGCGACAGGCCGACGAGCATGTCGTACACGGCCCGATGAGCGTCGCGGAACTCGGCCGGCATCCCCGCCGTCGCGCCGTCGGTGTTGAAGCGCTTCGCGAACAGCGCGCTGCTGCTCTGGACGTTCCGCAGAGATTCTCCTAAGAGCAGCGTGTACTTGAACTGGATAACTCGGCATTCCGTGGAGAGATGGGAGCTGTTCGCGAGCTTGTTCACCTCCGCGGCGTACTCGGCGGCCTTCGCCGTGAGCACGTCAAGGAGCCTGCGGTAGCCGCTGAGGACGTTTGGCAGGTCCGACGGGAGCGGCGCGGCGGACATCGCGGCGAGCGTGCAGTCTTACTATAGGGCGGGAGTATTGCGGCGCGCGCTGCGAGCTGCCGGACGTAACAAAAACGAGGGTGCGAGCAGAGTCGCTAAAGCTCCCACGTGCAATGGCTTTATATCCCCTGCGGCGCTGCGACGTGGTCGCGAACCCGGCGACGAGCGAGACGGCGGTCTCCAGGTTCAGGATGTGCCGCGCGGCGCGCGACGTCGTGCGCAGCGACTCAATAAAGGTGACGAGCGCGGTGCCGAAGAGCAAGGCGTAGACGACGAAGAAGGAGGCGCGGACGGAGGAGGGAGAGAGCATTCGGGTTTGGTGAAAAAGACTGGCGGGTTCGGAGAGGGAGGCGCACTGTTATGGTGGGATACTTTTTGTGATAACTCAGAGGACATATCAGGCATGTACCGGACTCCGCCGAAGCGCTTCAGGAAAAAGGTGAAGTCCAGTACATCGCTTGTAGACCTTCGGGAAGCATTACGCTCTAGGTGAGTGGGCCGAAGACGTACTGGAGCATGGCGACGCTGCGCGGGTTTCGCATGTCGGGCGCGCAGCGCATGATGTCGGCGAAAGGCGAGATCGTAACATCAGCGGTCACGATCCTGCTCAGCATCGCCGCGGAGGCCGCTGCGTTCATGCGAGCGGCGACGGCGGCTGCAGGGGCGGGGTGCCAGGCATCGCGGGGTCTGCTGAGGTTCTGCACCGGTAGCGTCTACTTTATGGTTATAGTATTGTGTAAGGGTGTGGGAAGGGATAGGATTGCGAAGTAAATTATAATATTACAATTCAGCTACCAATTGAATATTAGTCGTTGTAAGAAGTGCGCCCCCATATATGGTTCCCCATGTTCCTGATAAATTTTGAGAAATAATTGATGGTGTACCAGGGGTCAATGTATAATTAATACTACCATACCCACTTATTTCAATATTTATAGGGTTATTTGCTATAGTAGGCGTTGAACGCATTTGTGGAAATAAAATTCTAATTATACTAAATGCACCACTCCCATTTGTATTTCCTGCAAATACTCCGGCAGGCACAATTTGGTAATATCTAATACACAACAGCATTTCTAACGAATACGGCCGCACCTCAAACGGCGTCGCAACGCTGCCGAGCTCCAGTTGCACTCCTGTGATGTCAAAGTAGTCGGCGGCGCCGGCGGTGCCGGTTGGGGCATATGCGATGCTTAAAAATATTTGATTTATATTTGAACCTAATGTGCACGTAACTGATCTTCGCTGCCACGCCGTGTTTAGACTAAGACTTCCGGATGAACCAGCTATAACCGCACCAGTTATTCCATTCCTTAAACCTTGATCTGTTCCAGTTCCAGTAAGTATCTCAAAACCTATAGAGGTACCTGAAAAGTTGGAGCCTATGCGATAATAAAAAGATACTGTAATTTTTTTACCTATAAACCGATCGCAATCTTGGGATTCCATATTATAATGAAAATTAATACTATTAGTTAACGCATTCCCACTTAAGCGCCCAATTCTTCCAAACGTTTTAATGCCGGCTTCACTGAAAGGCAGATCGCTTGTTGTTAAATCGGTTCCCTGTCCTATAACTGCGCCTGCTACATACGAACCTCTAAACACGTTCCACCGATCCGTCACAAAGCTCCCCGGACTAGCCGCCACAACCGTGCTCAAGCTCGCCAAGTTCGTGCTCGTGCCCCGCTGGTTGATCCTCATGTCCCCGTTGATGATCGCGTTCCGGAAAGGCGCCAATCCCGCCTGCGTATCGCCCGTGTTCGGGTTCACGTACAACCCGCTCGCGCCCGCCGCTGCCATGTAGCGACCGCTCAATCGCCGCGCCGCGCCTCGCGCTCCTATCCTGACCTGAGAGAATCGCGACCCGCGCCGCGCCGCGCGCCGGCGCCTACTTAAGCCCGGCGCGGTTCCTCCAAGCACAGCGCGCCGCGCCGCGACCGTCACGATGGCCACGAAGCTCTTCCTCCACGTCTGCGCAATGAACAACGCCGAGAGCATCGTCGGCGAGATCATCGCCGCGGTCCACATGTCCGGCCTGTACCGCGAGCTCGCCGCCGCTTACGTTTACGTCTGCGGCGACCACGCGACGATTCCCGCCGTCGTCGCGCGCATCGCGCGCTCCGGCGCCAAGTTCCGCGTTGTCAAGATCGCCGCGGGCGACACGACCTACGAGCGCCTGACGCTCACCGACATGCACCGCCACGTCGCTCCCGACGACCACGTGCTGTACCTGCACAGCAAAGGCGTGACGCAAGTCGGCACCGCGAAGGAGCTGCCCGTCGCCGACTGGCGCTACGCGCTGCTGTACCACCTCGTCGGCCGCCACCGCGAGTGCCGCGAGCGCCTCGCCGCCGGCGTGCAGACCGTCGGGACGAACTACCGCGGCGGAAAGCGACCTCATTTCAACTCAAATGCCGCCCGAAGCCAGGCGGCTCTTGAGGATACCGTAATACGTGGTGGGTTCGCGGCGACTACTTCCTGACGCTGCCGCGCGAGATCGGCCCCGATTACTTCGCGCCGGAGCTGGAGTTCCTGTTCGCGAACTCACCGACGTGGCACGAGATCTATGGCAGCGTTAACGTGCAGCACTACGAGAAGCGGCACGCGCCGATGAAGTACGTGGACCGACAGTAGCGAGCTAAAAAAGGATATAAAGGCATCGGCTGGCTCCACTCGTATACGCTCGGAGCCATGTCTTCGCCCGCCGATTCCGCCGCCGCGCCCGCGCCCGCCGCCGCGCGCCGGAGCCTCACGGAGCTCTTGACCGCTTACCAGAGCGTCAACAACGTCGCCGGGACCGACAAGAACACCACCCACTCGTACGCGGAGCTCTACGAGGCGCTGTTCGCGTCGCGCCGCGATTCGGCGCGCGCCGTCCTGGAGCTCGGCGTCTACTCGGGCGCTTCCGTCGTCGTCTGGGCCGAGTACTTCGCTTCGGCCGCCGTCGTCGGCGCCGACATCACGCTCGCGCACGTGCGCTTCGGAGCCGATCACCCGCGCATCCGCTTGGTCAAGACTGACGCGACCGTGCCCGCCGCGATCGCCGACGTCGCCGCCGCAGCGGCCGAGCTCGGCGTGCCGGCGTCGGCAGTGTACGACGTCATCCTGGACGACGCCTCGCACGACCCGAAGCACCAGGTCGCGAGCGCCGAGCTCTTCGTGCCGAGCCTCGCGCCCGGCGGACTGTACGTCATAGAGGACATCGCCGAGGACAACGCGACGTTCGTGCGCGAGAACCTCGCGCGCATCGCGGCCGAGCACGGGCTCTCGTTCGCCTGGCACGACCTGCGCGACAAGAAGCGGCGCTACGACGACATCGTCGCGGTGATGGAGCGGCCGGCGGCGGCGGACGCGGCGACTGCTTAGCCGCGCGCGCGCCGCGCGCGGCTTACGCCGGGCCGTGCGCGCACTTCTTCGTGCCCGCGAAGAACGCGACCGTGCTGAACTGGTCGCCGAACTCGCGGCGCGCGCGGATATAGTAGTGCAGCATGCCGCCGACGATGAGCGCGACGATGACCCACGTCAGCGCCGCGCGCAATTGTACGAGCTTATTTTTGAGAGCTAGGTCGCCGTCGCGCGCCAGTTTCTCGGTCTCGCGACGGTCTATGATTCCTACCTGGACGCGCAGGATTTGGTCGGCTGTGAGCGTTCCGAGCATCAAGAGGGCGAATCGCGCCTTGGACTTAATGGACAGTATGTACATGCCGTAGATGATGCCCGTCGTCTTGAACATCTCGGGAAGGGACTTGATTTCGTCTTCATTTGTTAGGGTAATCAGGAAAAACGTGCTTATGATGCCTAAAATATGCTTGGCCACGATGCTCTCGGTGAACAGCCGCTGCAGGTCGCAGCTGAAAAGTGGCTCTAGAAACGAACTCACCATAACGATGTATAGAAGGAGCAATGCGTCCTTGATTTCCATGGTTGATGTTCGGCGCTTGGCGTTAGGCGGTCCTGCGCAGGACTCTGATCTACACCTATCGGACAAAATCCGGCTCCGCAGCAACCGTCGCGCGCCTCACGCGTGAGCTAAAACTTCTGCCGGTCTTGTAGAGTGCGCCCGGCGCCGCCGTCGTCGTCGTCGCCGTCGCTCCATGTCGTACTTGTATACCAACCAGGAGTCAAATGTCCTCACGGTGCCCGCCCGGCTCGTCGCGACCGCCGGCGTCAGCGTGCTGAACAGCGCCGCGACGCGCCCGGCGCTCAGCGTCGTGAACACCGGCGCGAGCAATTCCCTTGAGATCCGCGCGGGCGCTTTCGGCAACGCGCTCATCGTCGGCCCGCCGACCGGCGCCGGCGCCGGCAACGTCGGCATCGGCACCGGCACGGCCCTGCAGCGCCTGCACGTGCAGGGCACGATGTACGCGAGCGACGCGATCGGCGTCGGCACGACCGCGCCGACGGCCGCGCTGCACGTCGTCGGCGACGCGCAGCTCGCCGGCGCCGTCACGGCCGGCGAGACCTTTCCCGACGGCACGATCGCCTCTTTCCCTTACGCCAATCACCTCAACGATCTCTCGGGCTGCAACGTGTTCGGCGCGCCTTACGTCGGCGCCGAGGTCCAGTACAACCCGAGCGGCCGCGTCGGCACGAGCCTCGTCGCCGTGAACGTGGCCGGCGGCGCGGCCGTCAACACTGTCACGTACCCGGTCGCGACCGCGCCGCCGGCGACCGCGACGACCGGCGCGCGGCCTTTCGCGCCGCCGACGGCCGACCTTCCGTCGCCGACCGGACCCGCCGGATTCGCCGTCGCCGCCTGGATCAAGCCTTACGGCACCGCGAGCGCCAACCGCCAGTTCGCGCTCGGCCTGGAGGGCGGCTTCGGCGCCGCGCCCGTCTCCGGCAGCTCCATTCTCGCCGTCGGCATGGAAGCCACGACGAACTACGCCGTTCTCCTGCTGCAGCAGTCGCAGGGAAGCTACGTCACGGTCACGACCGGCACGGCGCTCCCGCTCAACGCCTGGACGCACGTCGCGGCGACGTTCAGCGGCTCCGCGGCCTCGCCGGCCTCCGTCGTGACGCTGTACGTCAACGGCACGGCGACCGGCACGCCGCAGTCGTACGCGCACTCGGCCGCAACGCCGGCGTTCGTCAACGCGCTCACGCTGTTCGCGCCCGCCGCCGGAGCCGCGACCGGCGCCTTCGGCGGCGAAGTGGATTCGCTCAGCGTCTACCGGCGCCCGCTCAGCGCCGCCGACGTCTCCGCGCTCGCGACCGGCCCCGCGTCGCTCGCCGAGCGCGCCCCCGCGATCACCGCGAACAGCCTGCGCCTCACCGGCCCGCTGCAGCTCTCGGCGACGACGACGCTGAGCACTGTGACGACTAACAGCAGCAACGCCGCGACGGCCATCCAGCTCTCGGCGACTTACTACGACATGCGCGACCTCAGCGGCACGCTCGCCGGCATCGCTGCGGACCCCGCGACGACCGGCGGCTCCGGCGCGCTCGCCAACTTCGCGAACGGCTCTGTCGCGCCGGTGTCGTTCGGTCCCTTCCCGGCGACCGCGCCGACCGAGGGCGCGATCTTCCTGGACCCGACGGCGAACGCGACGAGCACCGGCAGCTACCTGACGACCGGCGTGAGCGCGGTAGCGAGCAACGCGTTCGCCTTCAACTGGTGGCAGTCCGGCGGCTTCACGGCCGAGGCGCACTTCAACGCGAAAACGCTCAGCGCCACGGCGCCGAGCCCGATCCTATCGCACGCGTCGCCGTCCCTCGCGACGGGCATCGCTTATTGGTCGCTGCAGGTCGCCGCGCCGTCGCGCCAGCTGAGCTTCACGTACTACAACGGCGCCGCCGTGACCGTCACCGGCACGTCAACGCTCAGCTCCAACACTTGGTACCACGTCGCGGCGACGTGCGACGCTACGAACGTCCGCCTGTTCGTCAACGGCGCCCTGGAGACGACGGCGGCGCTGAGCGGCACGCCGCAGACGGCTTTCGCGACGACGCCGATCACCGTCGGCCAGACGCTCGGAGTCAACGCGTTCTCGGGTTACCTCGCATCGGTCCGGCTCACGCGCGGCAGCGCGCTGTACACGTCGTCGTTCACGGCGCCGACGACGCCGCTGTCGGTCGCGGCGTCGGGAACGACGCTGCTCTTGCTGCGCGCGGCCGCGTTCTCGCGCACGGCGCTGCAGATCGGCACGCAGGACGGCGGTCGCATGGTCGTCTCGCGCATCAGCGGTCCTGCGCCGAGCTCCGGATCGGCCGGCGTGGGCGCGAGCGTCGCGCTGCAGTACCCGCCGACCGCGGCGACGGGCATCATCACGAACGTGCTGCCGAGCGCCGCGACGTACGGCCGCGGTTACTACATCATCAGCGCGAGCTCCGAGACGGCGCAGCCGACGACCGACGCGGCCTGGAACGCGTTCGGCTCGGCGAACTCGTGGGGCACGCTCAACTCCGCCGGCTACCTGTACAGCACCAGCTCGCCGTTCGCGTACGTCGGCAGCACGACGACGACCGACGTGAGCGCGAACGCATACGCCGGCGAGTGGCTGCAGATCCAGCTGCCGTCGGCGATCGTCGCGACGGCGTTCACGCTCAGCGGCACGTCGGGCCAGACGACGCGCGCCCCGGCGTCGTTCGCGGTGCTCGGCTCGCGCGACGGAGCGAGCTGGGTGCCTGTCGCACAGCAGTCGGGCGTCGCGTTCAGCGCGGGCACGCAGCTGTTCGCGGTCACGACCGCGCAGGCGTACACTTATTTCCGGCTCGTAGTCACGAACCTGACGGGCAACGGGGCGACCGCGAGCCTGCGCGGCTGGATCCTGTACGGGATCCCGGAGGCTCTGAGGGTAACATCGGACGGCCGCATCGGCGTCGGCGTCGCGAACCCGACGGCGGCGCTGGAAGTCGCCGGGGACGCGCTGTTCAACGGGAACGTGAACGTGACCGGCGTGCTCGGCGACACGTTGCTCACGACGGCGCCGTATGTGATGTTTGACGGGACGACGGCGACGCGGGACCGGTTCCTGGCGTGGATGCGGTACGCAACTTCGGATAGGTACCGGTACAAGTTCTCTCCGGTGACGCTGAAGAAGAATGTTTGGTGGAATACGAGTTCGGATGCTACGCTGACGGACCCGCTTACTTATAGCACGCTCTCTGTCGGGGCGCCGGGCAGCGACGCATATTCCGGTGGCGTTCTGCTCCCAGACGGCCGCGTTGTTTTAGTGCCGCATAATGCTGGGGCGATTGGGATTTTTAATCCAACGACGAATATGTACAGTACGACAATCAACATCGGGACGGGCATATACAAGTATTGGGGAGGTGTGCTGTTGCCAGACGGCCGCGTAGTTTTCGCGCCACGCGGGGCGGCAGGGCTTGGGATTTTTAACCCGACTACGAACGTGTTTACGACTATTAGCACCGGCGCTGCATCAGGAGAACGGCATTTCGGCTGCGTACTGCTTCCCGACGGCCGCGTCGTCTTTGTACCAACAAACGCGACGGCAATTGGGATATTTAATCCGACGACAAACACTTATAGCACAATTGGTGATGTCGGGGCGGGTACGTATAAATATGCCGGCGGTGTGCTGTTGCCCGACGGTCGCGTCGTCTTCGTTCCGTCTAACGCGACGACGATCGGCATCTTCAACCCGACGACGAACGCGTACAGCACGATCGCGGGGATGCCGGGTGGCGCCGCGTATTCCGGTGGCGTTCTGCTACCCGACGGCCGCGTGGTCTTCGTGCCGTCCAATGCGACAACGATCTGTATATTCAATCCTACGACGAACGCGTACAGCACAATCGCAGGGATGCCGGGCAGCGCCGCGTATTACGGCGGCGTGCTGCTACCCGACGGCCGCGTCGCCTTCGTGCCCGCGAGCGCGACGACGATCGGTATCTTCAACCCGACGACGAACGCGTACAGCACTATCGCGGGAGTGGCGAGCGTCACCGCCGCGTATATCGGCGGGGTGCTTCTTTCCGACGGCCGTATACTCTTTGTGCCGTATAACACCACAACCATCGGCATCCTCTCCGGCTCTCCCCGTCCTCCCCCCGAGCTCTGCTATCACCCGTGCTTCAACAAGTTCTGACCGGACTCCGCGCGCAGCGCCGCGCCGCGCGCGTGAGCTAAAACTTCTGCCGGTCTTGTAGAGCTCCCGTTGCGCCCCAGTTATCCCGGGGCGATGTCCACGTATTTCCCGCTGGCGGGGAGCAATGCGGCGGTCTTCTCCGGCAATGCCACCGTCTCCGGGCAGCAAACGTTTACGGGCGCCGTCGGCATCGGCACGACGACGCCCGACGCGGCCTTTGCGGTCGCCGCGCTGAACCCCGTGAAGGTCACGCAGCTCGTCGCGAACGCCGAGTTCCCGCCGGCCGGCGCGAGCAACGCGGGGGCGTACGCGGATTACACGGACGTCGTGGCGAGCATTGACGCGGGGTCGCCGATGACGCTCGTTGAGTTCCCGCCGGTCGGGCTGACGAGCGCGACGACGACGGCGGGGCCGATTACGATTGCGGTGAGCGGGGCGTTTTATGGGAATGGGAACTATATTGTGACGGCGAGTAGCGTATTTAGCACAGCGGCTACACCTTGGCAAGCGTTTAATAAAACGCTTGCTGATGTTAACGATTGTTGGGTAAGTGCCAACGGAACTTATACCAACGGAGTTGCATCTTCTCCTACCACTACTGTAAGCGGGGTAAGTCGCACGGGAAGTTGGTTACAAATACAATTACCATACTCAATAATTTTAAAAGAATATCAGCTTGCGCCAAGAACATTTACAGATAATAGATCTCCAGAATCATGGTATATTGTTGGCTCCACTGACGGAACTACTTGGACACAGATTGATTTTCAATCAGGATTAACACAATATTCTTGGAATATAGGTAAATATAACTCATATCGTTTACCAAACAATTCTATATTTTATACATATTATAGAATTATTATACCATCTGTCATTACCACTAGCGCTTTTGTTATTATAGGCGAATGGAAGCTCTTCGCCGACATCCCCCTCCCCACCACCGCCCGCGAGTACCCGCCGCTCCCCATGACGGCGAACACGTCGTATTTGAACGGGACTTACGGAGCTGGGAGTTATGTGGCGAGTGCTAGTTCTGTCCTTGCGCCAAATCAAATATATTATCCTTTTAATAAAGTATTATCACCTGATAGCGAATATTGGCACACTCCACAAGTATATAATTTGTCAACTGGAGTTTATGCTGGGACTGTTCGCACATTTGATATATTCAATAATATATATGCAGGAGAATGGTTACAAATTGCTTTCGCAACACCAATAATATTAACATCATATTTTATTTATCCAGCTATAACAAATTCACTTGTAACCCAACGTAATCCTACTAAATTTTGGATTTTAGGATCAATTGATGGAAATACTTGGAAATTAGTTGATTCACGTGATTCAATTATATGGGCAGCTAGTACACCACAAACATTTACAGTATCAAATGCATCTCAATATTACAACATATACCGGATTGTAGTTAATATTTCTGGTAATGCAGGTCAAACCGCAAATCGTGATTATACCGAAATAACCGAATGGAAGCTCTTCGGCACCCAGTCCACCTACCCCAAATACCGCACCGCAATCACATCATCCCATACGACCTACAACGCAGGCACCTACTCCACATACGCGAACACCCAATACAACGCCACGACCGTGGACGCTACCCCGCCGCTTTTCGTCACCGACAAGATGCTGTCCGCGCCCTGGCGCACCGGTGCGAGCAACTACACGATCTCCGCCGACGCCTCGCCGATCCCCACCGTGTTCTTTGAGCTGCCCGCGCAGATCCGCCTCGCATCCTACCGCATGACCGCACCGGACACGAGCGAGGCGCCGAGTGCCTGGAACGTATATGGGAGTAACATGAACGTCGTCGGCGGCTGGCTGCTGCTGGACGCGCGCACTTCGGTCGTCGCACCATGGGCGAGCTCGCTCACTCAGACGTTCTCGCTCGCGTCGCCGACGAGCGCGTTCAACTTCTTTAAGGTGGACCTGCTCAGGAACTGCGCGAGCGTCGCGCCCGGCGACTTCATCTCGCTCACCGAGCTGCGGCTCATCGGCGACGACGTAGCTCCCGAGTCGCGCATCGCCGTCGGCACCGACGGCCGCGTCGCAGTGAACGCGCCGCCGTCGGCCGTGAACGCGTCGGCAGCGATGACCGTCGGCGGCAACCTCGCCGTCAACGGCAGCATCCGGGCCGACAACCTCGGCATGTTCCGGAACCGCGTCATCAACGGCGACATGCGGATTGACCAGCGCCTTGCGGGCACGAGCTCTAATCTCGTCGCGACTGCAGTCGGCGCTTACATCGCCGACCGCTGGCGCGTCAGCAACGGCACGACGACCGGCGCACTGACCGTCCAGCGCGTGCGCGCTCCGGCGAATCCGTACGGCCAGGTGTACGCGCTGTCGGCTATCGCTACGACCGCGCAGGCCACGATGAACAACCAGGACTACGTCACTCTGGAGCAGCGCATTGAGGGCTACAACATCGCCGACTTCGGCTGGGGCGGAGCGTACGCGCAGCCGGTCACCGTCTCTTTCGCCGCTTACAGCACGCAGGCCGGCCAGTACACGCTCGCGCTGCGGAACTCGGACAACACGCGGTCTTACGTCGCTCCGTTCACGGTGCCGGCCGCGAACCAGTGGGTCCAGATCCAGCAGACAATCGCCGGCGAGACGAGCGGAGCGTGGGAAGTGGAGACCGCGCTCGGGCTTTCGGTCGCCGTCACGCTCGCGGCGGGCAGCAACTGGGCGACGTCGGACGTCGGGCGCTGGCAGGAGAGCAGCCGGGCGCCGTCGGGCTTCGGGTACGCGGCGGCGACGGGCGGCGTGAACTTCATGGGGGTGGCGAACAACCAGTTTTACCTGACGGGAGTGCAGGTGGAGAAGGGGACGATTGCGACGCCGTTTGAGGCGAGGCCGCTGGGTGTGGAGTTGGGGTTGTGTCAGAGGTATTATGAAATCGTATCAGATTCTATTGCCCCAAGCGGTGTTAGAGGATTGTCATATCATACTGCAGGTGCAACAGGTATAGTATTGGATTTGCCATTTAAAACCGTTAAAAGAGCGGTACCGTTAGTTACATCCAATACAACTGTAGGTGGGTACGCTATATCTAGTGGTATTATTGGAACAACTGTAAATCAATTATATATACAAGTAACAGTTAATACTACAGGGACGTATTATTACACATACACCACTCCAGCCACAGTATCTGCGGAGCTTTAGTCTATGTAGACTTTCTTCAGACTCCTTCCACCATCGCCTCCCTCTTCATCTCCCTCAACTCCTCCACCCGCCTCAAAACATAACCGAGCACCTCAACAGCCCTCTCCATCTCTCCACCCTCCCCAAACCGCGCCCACCACTCCCGGTGCGCCCGTTCTTTTTCAACGCTGTCCAGCTCAATGAGCATCTCCATCGCCGCCAAACACCTGGAAGCCCAAAAGTCCGCGCCCAGCCCTCCGCCGGCGCCGCCCGCGCTTCCCGCCGCCGCGACCCTCTCCCTCAAAAACGCCTCGTCAAACAAATCGCTAAACCACGCAGCCTTCGCCGCCCAAGCCCTCGGCATGATCTCGCACACGCCCGCGCGCAGCTCCTCAAGCACCGGCAGCAGCGAATCGTACACCGGTGGGTCCGCCGCGAGGTCCTCGCGGATGCGCGCCCAGAACGCGCGAGTGAGCGTCGCGTACACGGTCGCAGCGACCTCTTCGGACACCGCGATCGGCAGGAAGCCGCGGAAGAACGCGCCGCCGTCAATGCCCTCCATCGCACTTACGAGCTCCGCCTGGCGCGCGTCGCGCAGCGCCGCGTACTCGGCCCGCTCGGCTTCGCTGAGCTCGTCGGCCCCTAACCGGAACGCGAGCTCGTACTCCCAGTACATCTGCGCGAGCCGCCGCAGCGTCTCGTCGCGGTCCGCGACCTTCCAGCGCGCGAGCGCCGCCGCGAACGCGCCGAGCCGCTCGGGCTCTTCGGGCGCCGCGATCCAAGCGCGCGCCGCCGCTTCCACCGCCGCGCCGGCCTCGTCGCCGCCTCCATCGCCGTCGCCGCTGCCGCTGCCCAAAGCCTCCACTATCCCGTACAAAGCGATCGCCAGCCCCGCGAGCATGTCGCGGCCCGTCAGGCCAATCCCGAGTTCCGCGACATCGGCCGCATATCCTTCCCACTCCGCGCGCAGCCCGCCGCGCGTCATCGCCCGCGCGAACTCCGGCCAGGCCACTTCGCTCCCCCGAACCCACCCGATCATCGCGCGCACCGCCGCGCCGAGCCCGTTCGCTGCAGTCATGTTTTCCCCGTGATCGTTACTGGAGATACATACAAAAATAAGGCCGCTCCTCTTCGCCCAGTTAATCCAGCCGGAACGGCGGCGAGATGACCTGATAGAACGCGACGGCGATCAGGATGCCGACGACGCTCCCCGCGACGACCTGAGGAATCGTGTGGCATTCCTTGTACACCCGCGAGACGCCGACGGCGAAGTTCAGCGCGAGCAGCGCGATCCACAGCGGCGCGCTGACGACCGTCAGCCTGTGGTAGAAGATCACGCTGAACACGAAGAACGCCATGATCGCCTGGTGCCCCGACGGCATTCCCGGGCACGCTCCGTCGCCGCCGACTCCGCCGCCGTCGCACTCCTCGCCGTTCAGCGCACCGCACCCGCGCGCGCCGCTCGGCCGCGCCAGCCATTCGGCGAAATCGCCTCTCAGGAACGGCCGCGTCGCCGTCTTCGTCATCTTCACGGCCAGCGCGATCGTCGTCATGCCAACGGCGATGACGATGTAATACGGATCGCGCGTCGCGACCAGCAGCGCCAACAGGACGACGTAACACGCCGCCGGAGCGAGCGAGACCCAATCGGCCAAGCGGTCCTTCCACGGCGCGCGCGCGAAAAGCGGCTCCTGAACGCGACCGACGAACTCGCGCGCTCCCGCGATGCCGTCGTTGATCGCCATATCGCTCCGCCGCGTCGCCGCGTCTCCTACTCTATCTTGTGAACAGAAAGCGGCTTGCTGCCGTCGTTCTTGTCGCCCGCCGGAATCGCGCGCATTCCCGCGTAAGCGTACTTCGCGTAGTGCCACTCGGCCGGGAAGTACACGCGCTTCACCGGATTCGCGTTTAGCCAGCCGCCCCACCAAGAGAACGTGGAGTTGCTGCAGATTCCGCCGAGCTTGCACATGCTCATGAGCCACAGAGCGAAGGTTTCGCTGATTCCGCGAACGACGACGACTTCGCCAGCAAACGCCGCGCCGGTGTCCTCGGCGAAGGCCGTCGGGTCGTAATGCGGATCGTCGGTGAAGAAGAAGCACGCAGCGCCCTTCCAGTCGCCGCGCCCCGCAGCGTCCGCGAACGCGCGAGCGAAGTACCCGCCGCGCCGCGTGAGCTTCATGTCAAAGCTGGATCCGACGTAATCGCCGCGCCGCACGTGAACGAAAAACGCGTTAGCGAGCTTTTCCGCTCCGTAAAACGCCGCGAGGCTCTCGGCGCACTCCGGCGGCGCGGAGAAGCGCTCCCGCACGAAGCGCGGCCCCTCCTCGGCCCCGCCGAGCGCCGACCAGTACCGCTCGCTCTGGAAGTAACCGTCAACAATACTCACTGCCGACGCGCCCTCGGCCACAGCCTTCGCGAACACCGCTTCGGCGTCGTCCAGGACCTCGTCGGGTGTTTTAGCGACGTTCACGTCGCCGGGCTTCCACTTCAACGTCCACGTAACCGCGAGGCCCGCGATGCCCGCGTAAACTGCGTCGGCCCTCTGCAATCCTCTCAGGAACACCACGTACTCATTGGTAGTGAAGTGGTGCAGGTCCTCCCTCCCGATCATCACGCAGCCGTCCCAGCGCCGCGCCGCGAGCAGCCCGAACGCCACCTGGAACAGCACGTTCCCGAGGCCCCCCTGAAGATCCAGTATGATGTCCATCGCGCCGCGCTTTCGCTAAAGAGTCTGAGCGGGTTTTTCTTATATACTGAACACGCCCGGCCCGAAACGCCTGTACTTCGTCTAAAGCTCATTCGCGCGGTGTCCTTATATCACTTCACTCCGCTCTCAGCGCTTCACTGTGCCGCGCGCCGCGCGACGCCCGCGAGCGTCGTGCGCTCCAGCACGCCGACATGCTTCGCCAGGAACGCCGAGTACCGCCGGTCCCACTCGGCCGCTTCGGCCGCGCCGCCGGCGAGTCCGCCGCGCGTCATGCGCCGCAAGTAGCCCGACCCGGAGACGTACGGCTTCCGCATGCCGACGCCGCCGTCGCTCCACGTGCCCATCGCGTACACGTTGAAGACCATGACCCAATCCCAAGAGTCCAGCGCGAACTCGTACATCCACGCGAACACCGCGTCGGGGTGCAGGCCGCTCAGCGTCATCGCGTTCCCGACGACCATCAAGCGCCGTATGTGGTGCAGATAGCCGTCGGCAAACGCCTCTCGGACCGCGCGGTCCACCGTCGGGAGCCCGGTGTCTCCGCGGTACCAAGCGCTCCCCGCGCGCTTCCGGGCGCCGCCCAGGCCGAACACGTTCGCCGCGTAAGTCTCGGCCGGCACGTGGCGATAATAAAACCGCGCGTACTCGCGCCAGCCCGCGATCTGCCGCACGAAGCCTTCGTAGCTCGCTGCCGCGCTTGCCGCGACCGCCGCCGCTCCAGCGCCGCCGCCGATCCGCGCGTAATGCGCCCGCACGGCAGTAAGCACTTCGCGCGGCGTCAGCAAGCCGACGTTCAAGAACACCGACACTCCCGAGTGGTACATCCAGCGGCTCTCGGGAACCATCGCGTCCTCGTAGCGCCCGAACAGAGCGAAGCGCTCGGCGATCCAGGCGCGCAGCCAAGAGCGCGCGCCTTCGGGATCCACCGGCGGCGCTCCTCCCTCGCTCTCGCCTCCGTCGCTCCCGCCCGGCGGCCCGACCGGCGCGACCGCGCCCTTCGGGAACGGCGCGCGGTTCTCGGCGTCCAGGCTGTCCATCGTCGCCGCCGGCCCGACGTCGGCCGCGCATTCCTCTTTCACGTACCGATAGAACGGCGCCTGCTGCAGCCGCTTGTTCCCGGTGACGCGCTGCGAGTACGCCGCGATCTGCGCGGCGCCGAGCAAGAACATAGGGGAATCCAGCCATGTCACGCGGACTCCCGCGCGCTTCAGCCGGGCCTCCAGCAGCGCGTCGGCCGCGTCAAACGCGTAGAGCTCGCTGCCCTTCAAGGAAGAGTAGCGCTTACCCAACGGCAGCAGAGCAAGCTCCTTCTCAGAAATATAAGTGACCTCCTCGTTTCGCGCGAGGAATTCTGAAACCGCGCGCTTCATCCAAGCGAGCCTCAGAGGATTCAGCTGCAGCCGCGCCGGGCCGTGTGCGCTGCCGCGCCGATCTCCGTAGAACACCGGATCGTCCCATAGAGTCACGCTGCTGACGCGCTCCGCGACATCTTTCGGCAGATACTTCTTGTAATCTGCGAAGAGCTGGTGCGGGAAAAGCACCAAGCGCGCCGGTGTTGGCATGTCGCTCGCGCGGATCGCGCGGCTGCGGCTGGGCGCTCCTACACTACTGCCGGAAACCTGCGCGGGCCGCCGGCGGCGCGTAGGGCCCGCTAAGGCTCATACGCGGGATGCCCTTATATCCCTTTCGCGCCCCGCGCGGCCCCGACGGTGATATAAAGCGATCGCACCGAGATCCCGCACAGCGTCCGACCGCGCGCCGCCCGATCGCCGACCGACCGCCGCCCGATCGCCGCCATGCAGCACCTGGATCCCTACGACCTGCTCGGAGTTTCTCCCTACGCGCCGGCCGGCGAAGTGCGCCGCGCGTATTACCAAATGGCCTTGCTCGCGCACCCCGACAAGGGCGGCAGCGCCGCCGACATGGCGACCGTGCGCGCCGCTTACGATTACGTAATCGCGCGCGCCCCGAAGACCGCGCTCGCGCCGACCGCCGAGCTCGCCGAGCGCGCCAAGAACGCCGCGCAGGAGTTCAAGGCTTTCGCGGAGTCCCAGCGCACCGAGAAGATCCTGCCGCTCAACGAGATCCTCGCGAACGTCTTCGGGCTGACGGAGGCGACTTTCGCGACCGATTACCTCCAGCCGGCGCTGGACGCCGCCGGCCCGACGTCCGCCGCAAGCTTCGCGCGCGACCGCGCCGTGTACGCGAGTGTCGCCTACCAGACCGTCGTCAGCCGCGCGCACGCTCTGCTCGCTGCAGACGCGACGTCGGAGCGCGACCCTTCCGCGATCATCGCCGAGCTCACGGCCGATTTCATCGGCACGACGCACAAGTTCCACTCGGCCAATTTCTTCCCGGCCGCGATTCCCGGCGGATATGGCGATGTCATGGTTTTGCCGCCGACCGAGCTCGCTACCGGCGGCGACGGAGCCGACGCAGCAGCAGCAGCCGACGCAGCGCCGCTGACGCCGTTCCCGGAGCGCCAAGTCATCCACTACGCCGAGCCGAATGCCTACGTGCCGCCCGCCGGTCCGCAGGACCAGTCGCGCCCGGCCGAAGTAGATATGCCGGAGTCCCTAGACGATTACACGGTTCACTCGGCTCTCACCGATTACCGCGCGGCTTACACGAGCGCCGAGTTCGCCGTCATACGCGCCGCCGAGCCCGCCGACACTCCGATGGATCTCCTGACCGCTTACGAGCGCCTCGTCGCCGACCGCATCGCCGAAGACCTCCAAAACTCCATGGATATAGTAGAGAGCCACGAGGCTTAACCCAACCGATCCCCATGACATTCCTTTGGGCAGCGCCCGAGATCTACGCTCCGGCGCTCGCTCTGTTCTTCATAGGACTCGCGCGCTCCGACCTGCGCGTTCTCGCGGCGATCGGCGCATTCGTCGCGGCGATCGGCGCTTGGCTGTTCCGCGAGCGCGAGCCTACTTCCGGTCGCGATCCCGCGACGGCGGCGACGGCCGAAGACGCGCTCGTCGCTCCGGCGAGCGGCCGTGTGACTCATCTGGACTGCACGTTGCCTTTCGGCTACGGCCGAGTCGTCGTGGCCAACCGCGATCCTTTCCGCGACGCTTCGGTCGTCGTCGCGCCACTGGACGGTATGCTTACGATCGCCTCGGCGCCCGAAGCGCCCGCCGACGGCGCCCTGCACTTCGTCCTGGACGCCGCGCCCGGACGCATCGCGCTGACCGTCGCTCCTCGCTCGGGGAGCGAGGAGAACAGCGCGGCCCGCGCGATCGCGCGCGCGTTCCCGCTCAATCCGCACTCGGGGCACGCCGTGCGCCGCGGAGAGCCGATCGCGATCGCAAAATACGGCGGCACGGTCACGATGGAATACCCTCTGAGCAACGTGAAGATCCAAAAAGAACTCGGCGCGATCGTCGTCGCCGGAGCCGCGACCGCCGACGCCGTGCTCGGCAGCGTTCAGGCCGTTTGGACCGGACCCGGCGTCGCTGGCTAAGCGAGCCCCATGCCGTGGTAAAGCGCGCGCCCGACGGCTTTCACGAGGTCGTTCAGGTACTCGTACTTGCGCTTCAGGAAATCCAGAGTCAAGTGCGCCTCGCGATCGTCGTCCGTCCAGTACGCCGCGACGAGCGCATATGCCGCGCGCTCCACCGGATCCGGCGCCTGAAAGCTCGCGCGCACGACCTTATAGCACTCTTCGGCATCGTGCTGCAGTTCTCCGAGAAACGCGCGGATCGCGCCGATCTCGTCGGCGCGCGCGGCGACGAATAGGCCGCCGCTGGCGCCGCCGGCTCCCGCTCCGGAGCCCTTATAAATCCGCAGCTGAAACGGGAAAACCTTGTCGGACTCCGACAGCAAGACATGCGCGGTCTGCATCGCGTCCCAACCGAAGCGCAAGAGCTGCAACAGCGCGTGGCTGCGCGCCGTTTCGCGCGTCAAGAACGACGTGCGGATGAGCGGATACGGCGTCGCGACGTAAACGGGCGCGACTCCGGCGATCGCGCCGTCGGGGCCGCGCGGCAGAGCCAACGGGTGCCGCTCGCGCAACTCGCGCGCTTCGGAATTGCCGATAGACATGCTGCCGCTCTTGCTCTTGCCTACGGTTTTCGCCGTTAAGCCCGGCGCGGCGCCGGCGACGGCGCAGGCTTCGGGAGACCGCATCGCTATGCAACTGCCGTCGGGCGCCCAATCGCGCCTTCCCGTCATTTTTCATCGCGCGCCGAGCCGCATCAGCACGCCCGCCTTCTCCGCCGGGTAAATGTTCATCTCCGAGATCGCCCCTAGCGGATTCGGCGCGCGGCACATCGGACACCGCACGGACGGCGACCGGTGCCGACCGTAAGAGAGCACGTTGTACAGCGTTCCGCGCGTGCGCCGGACGCCGTAGAGGTCGCGCACGCACGACACGCACATCGTGTGGCCGCACGTCAGGATGAACGCCGTCGGCTCGGCCGGGCTCGGCGTTTCCTCTAGGCACACGGGACACGGCTCAGTAGCGCCGTACAGCTCCAGCTCCAGCCGCTTGAGCTCGGCGGAGTTCAGGAACGCGTAAGCGCCCGCGCCGAGCGCTCCGCGGAACCAAGGGCTCGCCGCGCGCCGCCGCAGGACTTTGTCGTACTTCTTGCACAGCTTGTACACGCACGTGCGGTTGAGCATCGCGAAAGCGTACGTCTTCGCGAGCGCTTCGCGATCGGCACCGTCGGCTCCGTCGGCGCCATCGGCACCGTCGGGAGCGATTCCGCCAGAGCCGAAGCCGCCGCCGCAGCTGCCTCCGCAGTAGCCGCCGCCGGTTCCGCGCCGCCTTCGCCTTTTCGGCCCGACGCCGACGCAAGCGCGCACGCGCTCCAAGAAGCGCAGGTTCACGCGCTCGCACTCGTCCTTCAGCGTCCCCAAGAAGTCCTCGGGCGGCAGCGGATCCGCGTCGGCTTTCACGCGCTTCTTCCAGGCCTTATACGATATCGCCGCTTCCCGCAGGCTCTCGGGAAGCTCCGCGACGCGCTGCTTCCACTGCGCGCCGAACTTCATCGGCACCGCGTAGTTTGCCCTCGCTCCCCTGTTGTTCTATTCTACACCGAGCATCTTATATGCTGGGCGCGTCCCTTACAGAGATATGAACCGTAGCGAAGCGGCAACACCCACAAAAATAACCCAGCCCCCGCCGCTCACTGCGCGCCGCTCACCGCGCGCCGCTACATCTCCATGTCCAGCCCGGCGCACAGAATATCCGCCGTCGTCCACAGCTTATCCGCGGCCGCGCGCACCGCGCTGCAGCGCGCCGTCGCGCACAATTCGCTGCCGATGAGCCGCTTCTTCGCGCCAGTGCCGCCGACCTCCACCGGCGCAAAGCGCACCTCTTTCTCGGCAACCTCGTCGTCGCTCTTAAACTCCAGCCGAATCTTGCGCGCCATCTGGTCGGCGAGGATACAGCGCAGCGTCATGCCCACCGGCGGCAGGCGGCCGTCGCGAGCGTAAGAGCTCGCGAAGATATCCAGCAGCTCGCGCAGAGACAGCGCGTCTGCCAGGATGCACTCGGAGTAAGAGACCGTGCGCAGCGACGACCCGCTGCTGCGCCGCCGCGCCGGCTCGGACCACACGATATCAATCGCGTGCGGGCTGCAGCCGCGGCAGCCGATGACGACAAAGTCGCTCATCTCGGACTCGCTGAGAGTCTCATGCTGGTACGTGCGCCAGTTGTAATAGCTGACCTCTTTGCTCACGAGGATCTCGTTCTCGCCGATCGGCGTCCACATAAGCGGACCCATGTGCTGCTCCAGAGTAATAGGGTACATGTTGTCGTCGCTGGACGGCATCGTCACTGAGCGCTGGCGGGGATCGCGCGGCTCGCAGATAAGTTACTTGGCTCTACTTGATGTAGGCTTCGGGAGTATCGCCCGTCAAGCGTAGGCTCAATTTTCCGCGCAGAGCGTCCGTTTCGGGAACAGAAAAATGACGGTCACTAGTAGCGCCGCCCGGCAAGTAACGAGACCCGGCCGATTGCCGCCGATTGCCGCCGATTGCAGCCGATTGCAGCCGATTGCCGACCATGTCTCCCGCTCGCGCTTCCGCTTCCGCTCCCGCTTCCGCTCCCGCGGCCGTTGTCGCGACGGCCGCCGCGCTCATGCGCGACCTGGACGCCAAGCTCGCAACGATGTCGCCCGACGACATGGCCGAGTTCCTCGCCGCCGCGAGCGCGGCCTATTACAACACGTCGGTCTCGGTGATCTCCGACGATATCTACGACATCGTGAAGACCGAGCTCGCCCAGCGCGCGCCTAAGCATCCTTTCCTCGCTGAGATCGGCGCGCCTGCTCCGGCCGCTGCGGCCGCGCTCGGCGGCAAGATAAAGCTCCCGCACTACATGGGCAGCCTGGACAAGATCCGCGAGGACCCGAAGGCGCTCGTGAAGTTCGTCGCGAAGTATCCCGGCGAGTACGTCGCGATGGACAAGCTGGACGGCAACAGCGCGCTCGTCGTTTACGACGCTTCCGGCCGCGCGACGGGCATGTACAGCCGCGGCGACGGCACGACGGGACAGAACCTCGCGCATCTGCTCCCGCTCATCGGGCCGAAGTCCGGGCTGCCCGTGGTCGCCGCCAACGCCGCCGGAGCCGCGAGCCCGCTCGCCGGCCGCGCGTTCGCCGTGCGCGGCGAGCTCATCCTGTCGCGCGCCGACTGGGAGAAGCTCTCGGACCTCGGCGCGAACGCGCGCAACGTCGTCGCCGGCGCCATGCACACGCGCACACCGAACCCGAAGATCGCCGCCGCGCTGCGCTTCGTCGCCTACGATCTCCTGGAGCCGCACGATCTCGCGATCGGCGACGCTCTCGCCGTCCTGCGCGCCGCGCGCTTCCTCACCGTGCACGCGAGCGATCCGCCGCTCCGCGCCGCCGACATGACGATGGACCGGCTCTCGGAGCTCCTGCTCGCGCGCCGCGCGCAGTCCGAGTACGAGTGCGACGGCATCGTTATCGCCCACAACGCGCCGCACCCGCGCCAGAAGCCCGGCAAGAACCCGGCGTACGCTTTCGCCTTCAAGTCGCTCCTGACGCACGAGGAGGCCGAGGTCGTCGTGCGCTCGGTCATCTGGAATATCAGCAAGGACGGCTACATCAAACCGACGGTCCACTTCAACCCGGTCGTCCTCGCGGGCGCGAAGCTGCAGAAGGCGACCGGCTTCAACGCGGCGTTCATTGAGAAGAACGCGATCGGCACGGGCTCGCGCATCGTCATCATCCGCAGCGGCGACGTGATCCCGAAGATCCAGCGCGTGCTCTCGCCGGCCGCGAATGGCCTGCCGGCGCTGCCCGACGGCATCGGCTCGGCCTACGCGTGGAACGACACGCACGTTGATCTGCGCATCGCGCCTGCGGGCGCGGCGGCGCCGGGAGCGCCCGGAGCGTCCACTTCGGCAGCGACCGCAGCGGCCGCGCCGGTGAACGACGAGCTCGCCGTGAAGCTCCTGGAGCACTTCGCGACTTCTCTTGACATCCCGTACGTCGCCGCCGGCACCGTCAAGAAGCTGTACGCCGCCGGCGTCAAGACAATCGCGCGGTTCATCCGCCTGACGGCCGCCGAGGTCGCCGCGATGGACGGCTTTCAGAAGGTCTCGGCCGAAAAGGTCGCGACGGCAATCCGCGACCGGCTCGCGACGGCGACGTGCAACGATCTGATGGTTGCGAGCAACGCTTTCGGACGCGGCTTCGGCCAGCGCAAGATCGCGCTGATCACCGGCGCCTTCCCGGATTTGCCGGAGCGCGCGCCGTCGCCGGCGGAGCTCAAGGCCGTCAACGGCCTCGGCGACAAGACGTCGGAGGAGTTTTTGAAGAACCTGCCGGCCTTCATGTCGTTCCTAAAAGAGACAGGGCTCGTCTGCCACAAGCCCGCCGCGCCCGGCGCCGCGGGTCCGGGCGCTTCAGCGGCTGCCGCGGCGGCGGCTCCGGCGCTCGCAGCGGCGCTCGCGGGCAAGAGCGTCGTGTTCACGGGCTTCCGCAACAAGGACTGGGAGGCCGCGCTCGCCGCCGCGGGAGCGAAGCTGTCCACTTCGGTCAGCGGCAAGACGTTCGTCGTCGTGGCGGCCGATCCCGACGAGGAGAGCGGCAAGCTCAAGAAGGCCGCGGACCTCGGCGTCCGCATCATGTCGCGCGACGCTTTCGCGGCCGAGTACGGGCTGTGAGCGCGCCGCCCGCGTTCTTTTTGTAACATCTCGCCGACGCGATCAGTCCACGTCACTCATCCGGCTTTGGGAAACCTCGGCAACGAGATTGCCGTTGGCAACGATGGCTTCGCCGCTGCCGCTGCTTCCGCCAGCACTGCCCGCGCCGGCGCTGCCTGCGCCCGCGGCGGAGTCTCCGATAGCCTGCAAGCTCCGCAGCGCCGCCCTCGCTTCGTCGGCGGTGCGCGGCCTGTACCGTATGACCACTTCGGAATGCACGCGGGTTCTCAGAGGCGCGAGGTGCGAAAGCGCAGAGACGCGCGCGGCAGCGGCTGC
>Ga0222713_10001052_pt1 | contig 31657 bp, 46 predicted proteins | sample C33_649DmetaG_FD_165061 | JGI IMG/M metagenome (GOLD analysis project Ga0222713, IMG submission 165061) | Estuarine water microbial communities from San Francisco Bay, California, United States - C33_649D | ecosystem: Environmental > Aquatic > Marine > Unclassified | place: USA: California... | reverse complement strand
GGTCAGGAGCTCAGCGACAAGCTGCGCTTGATAATCCCGGTAGCCAGCCGTTTCTGGCTTTGCTAGGACCGCCGAAACCATGCTGGCTGTGACTTTGCCAGCACGTTCAGCAAGCCATTCCGGTGTCCCCTGAGTGCTCATTGGCTGCCCTCAAGGAAGCCTTCGGTGCGCTGAAGAACCTCTTTGCGCTTGTTTTTCGCGTTTGTGAGCGTTGCCATGCCCATCGTGTCGTTGTCCCGCCGGGCCTCTTTGTAGGCAAGCGTGAATAGCTTTTGCAGAGCCTCAAGCGTAGTTGCTGCGTTCAAAGCCTCCGAATGTTTGCTCCAGTCTTTGGCGTTTGGCTTTGCTGCAACTGCGGCATTGCCGTCATCATCCTCGGGTGCAACTCCGACCGCAGCCGATAGACTGTACCGCCTAGCGTATGTCAGGGCCGAGCCGTATCCCTGTGCGTCATTTTTGCTGACCGGCAGGGCCAAGACCCCGCATGAGATCCACTCGCCCGACGAGTGCAGGATCATTGTCTCGACTCGCACTTCGTCCAGATCGGACGATTGGACCGTCTGGATGTAGCTCAGTCCGTTGGCAGAAAACGCGCTGCGGATCGCCTCGACCACGCTGGCGAGATCCGCGTATTTGCTTTTGAAGAACGGATTCGCGCTGTCTTTGACCGCGCCTTTCATGGCTCCCTGCGCTTTTGCCAACGCTGCCGCAAGCCCTGCGATTGATTCTGATTTGTTCATTTGTCGCCCCAAATTAAGATTGAAAAACATATCATTGCGCCAATGGCGCAAGCGTGAGAAACGATTTCCGAGATGCTCATTCCTCCTCCGAGGCGCGTTCGTTGGCGAGGTCAGACACGATGTCGGAACCCGTCAAATGCATGATGAGCATTGCTTCGAGGTCAGACACGATGTCGGAACCCGTCAAATGCATGATGAGCATTGCTTCAACAGAGTCACGTTCGCGCCTGATGCGATTCTCAAGAGCTTGGCTGTTGTCGCTAATAGAGCAGAGGTACATCTCCCATGCGTAGCTGGGGTCGCGGTTCTCCATCAGATAATCGTAGAGGTCAAACTGGGCGCGGCCCTTCTTGGGCCATTGACCGTACTCGAGGATGGTTTCAACGATCTCCTCAAGCGCCAACTCCAACTCTCTTTCCGTCAACTCGCGGCGCTGGTCTTCGTCCCCGTGGGCTTCGTTTTGGCGGCTCATGCTGCTACCGCCAAAGCAACAAATTGTTGCACCGAAAACTGCGCGGTGAATTTTGCGAGTGCGATGGCCTTCACTTCAGCGATTTTGATCTTCATTTAAATCTCCTTAGTAGCTGATTGAGTAGGGATGACCATCTTCAAACGCCTCAAGCGCGAGGTCGCGTGAGGAGTGCTGCAACTTCCTCGCTACACTAGGGCGCTCAAGGCGGCAAGACTGCGGCCCCTCTGCGTTCGCATAGAAGTCGTTAACCCACTTGTCCACCGACTTCACCGTGGCGCGGATGATCGACACGCTGTTCTCCCAGCGGGAGCAGTCGCAGTCCATGCCGCTGTTGACCATTGCAATCTTGCCGTTTTCGGCATACCCAACAACCTGCCGCAGAATGGTTGCGCGTTTCTGCCTCGCCTCAGTCGCCTCACTCAGCAAATGGCGGCGCTCTTCGATTCGATTCCGCGCCCACAGTTTGAAGATGCCCTTCTCTTCCTGCTCTACGGTAAGTCCGTTCATGGTAAATCTCCTTTGTTTTGCCAGACTCGGTCTGGCTGCGTATTCCGAAGCCCCCGCGTAAGCAGGGGCAGCGGAATAAAATGCTAATTTAGCAATCTTCCTGCTTCGCGTTCAAACGATACCCGCGAGTCTTGATGCTGGATTCCTCTAGCGTATGCTGTGATACCTGTAGCAACATCCCAAAAGTTTTCCATCGGTCTTTGTTCATCACTCATGTGCGCGGCTTTGATCGCAGAAGACTGTGCGCGAGTAAAACGTTTAGAGAGAAATTCATCGATATTGTCGATGCGTTTTGATCTTGCATCTTCGATGGCTTTAACAACGCTTGTGGTGCTGCTCGTTGCGTAGCTTTCGATTGCGGGTGCAATTTCTTCAAGCCAACGATCTGTAGCAGATGCTGTATGCCGGATTTTTATTTCTGCGTATTGCGTAGCACCCCACACGATGCGATTGCAACAAACGTAATCAAACAAAAAGGTGCTGATTCCCAAAGTCGATGAACCTACTTCGCTGTTCCACACAAAAAACCCTCGCGCCATTTCTCCCGATTTACCATCACGACGATTAGGAACCGTTATGCGGTGCTTTTCATCAGCAAGAAACACAAACATATCCCTATCAGAAGCATAAAGAGTCGTGTTGTTTTTTGTGATTGCAACGTCTTTGCCGAATTCGCCGGGGATGCGAAAATCGCCTGTCACACCATCACCGAAACGATCTACTAACGCTTGCGTGATTGTCGAGTTCCACACCCGCCCATAATTTGGGCCTGTAACAGCGCGGAGTTCAGCGGGGCCTCCGTTTTGATAAAGCAGGATTCCGCAATCTTCGATGTCCCGCGAAACCTGCAACCCGAAGTTAATGCAGTCTGCCGCCATGGGTGAGGGCAAGCTACGCAGATAACCGGAAGGCGCTCCTGCGCGTTGTGCGAGTTGCCCGAATGACCAGTTGGTAATATTTACGTCACCACCGTTGGGGCCTACGCAGATCAAGGATTTGTTATCGTTTTCTACGGGGCGGCATTCGATGACGCGGCTGCTCATTACTTTGGCGCGACTGCGTTCGCGGACGGTCTGCACATGGTCGTTGAGTTCGGTCAAGCTAAGGAAGCGTTCATCAGCGGGACGGGTGGACCATTGGCGATTCGCTTGCATTAATGTTGTCATATATTGTCCTGTATTTTCTAGTACCGGATTCCGCACCGGCAAGCGTTTTGGTCAAAGCGACCAAGAAAGGGTTGCCCCTTTCCAAGTCGTTCTATTCTTCTATTTCTTCGTCTTCTTCTTCGTCTTCATCAACCTCAATATTATTTTCATCATCGATTGCCATGTGCGCAGCTTCGTGGGCTTTGCGATCTTGATGCATTTTTTCCATCATTGCTTCTTGTGCCGCGGTGCGAACAGGATTACGAAAATCTTCGGGGTATTCTGCTTCCAGTTCTGCAAGTGTTTTCATTTTGTTTTTCCTTAATTGTGGTTAATGCAACTTTCGCAATCGCACGAAATTACATCTTGCTTGGCTGCTCTCCGCAATTCTTCCATTGTGTCGTACCCTCTCACGTGAACCACCTCGTCGTAAAATCTCCAACCATACGGAGTGTTTAAAATAAAACCAACATTACCGTCTGAATCAACATCTCTTGTTACGTTTAATTTGTATTTTTTTGCCATTTTGTTGCTCCGGTTGTTTGCTTCGATGACCCATACTAAATCAACTAAACTTGTCAGTCAACTCTTTTTGACAAATAGTTTTCAAGGGTATATTGTGCTCACATGAAAACACTTGACGCGGTGCAACATTTTGGGAGTCGGCGAGCGATTGCCGACACTTTAGGAATCAGCAGGCAGGCGGTCTACGCTTGGGGGGCGGTCGTTGCCAGAGGTGCAGCGTACCGGCTCCAGGTGATGACCGCGGGGAAGCTGGTCGTGGACGAGGCCAAGTACAAGCGGAGGAAAAAGTGAGCAACGACGAGCTGAAGGTGCTGGAGCAGGAATACAACGACATGGCAGAGGAGGGCCGCGCCATGTGGGAGGATCTCGAAGGCTATGTGGTGCGGATGAAGGAGATCCGCAAGATCATTGACGCGGAGAAGCCAGGTTGTTACGACGAGATTGTGCTGCTCTTTGGCGGCAAGCTGGATCTCAGCCTATGAACTGGGCGAATTGGGCGAAAAGATTCCGCCCAACTATTTTTTGCGATTGCTTTGCAAAAAGTGAGGATCGGCTTATGATCTTAGGTGATGCGTTGGTCGGCAGACCACGCAAGCTGAACCCAGCCAGTACTGGGTGATGGCGCATCGCTCTACCTTACTGGAGGCTTGATGAATTACTACCCATTTCATATCGGCGATTACGCCGCCCATACGCGCTATCTGACGCTGATGGAAGATCTGGCCTACCGCCGGATGCTGGATCTGTACTATGTCAGCGAAAAACCCCTCGAGCCAGCCGAACAAACCGCCCGATTGATCGGGATGCGCGACCACGTTGCGGAGGTCGGAACCATCCTATCCGACTTCTTTGAGGCTACCGAGGCGGGTTTCATCAATAAACGTGCCAACGAGGAACTGGACAAGTTTTCCCTTATGAAACAAGGGGGCCGGGATGGGGCGGCTAAGAGGTGGGGAAAGGGAGGGGATAGGGAGGCTATAGCCCCCCCATCGCCCCCCCAATCACCCCCTAATAGCAACCAGAACCAGAACCAGAACCAGAGAAAAGCAAGTACATCGGACGCTGCGCGACCGACCCCTGCCCGTAAGAAGGTTCCCTTGCCGAGCGATTTTGCTGTTTCGCCTCGAGTTTCGGCTTGGGCTATCGAAAAGGGCTTTGACCGACTCCCTGACCACCTGGACGCTTTTCGGCGCAAAGCCGAGATGAACGCTTACCGATATGCCGACTGGGACCTCGCTTTCATGGAGGCGGTTCGTGAGGACTGGGCGAAGCTGCGCGGTAACGGTAGGGCTGGACCGGCGCCGATAGCGGTCCCTGACGGCACGATTAAATGCGAAACCTGTGGGACGCGCACCCGACAATTCACCGGGCGGCAATGTGATCCCTGCTGGCGGGGTGTGGTTAACCCAAGGGTGGCGGCATGAATCCCGCGGTTGCCCTGCTCCGCTCCAAAGAACCGGAACCCCGCCGACAGTTGATTGATTGCGCTCACGCAAACTGCATGAGCCATGCAATCTGCAAGGTCAAGCGTAAGCAGGGCTGGGCGAACCTGTGCGATTTTCACTACGCGAACGACAACGCGGATTCCTCTTACGATTACTGCGCCAGGCATGGCTTGACAACAACCGAAAAGAAAATCGCCCACACCAAATCGATGCTGACGGCCCAGAAAGACTACCGGGCATGGATGAAGGCTCCGAAAACTGCTCTGGCTCAGGAGTTTGCAGACAAGATTCTGGGACGAGTTTTTGTGCGTGAGCGAGTACCTGGCGAAGACGATGAACCCATAGACGAGGAGATTTCGATATGAGCACAAAAGAAGAACTGCGAGCAGCAGCACCTCAGAGCGCCGCTTTTGTGGACGCGATGCGGGAAGTCTTCGGTGACGACATTCGCGTTCTGCGGATTGTTGAAGGCAAAGTAAGCATCGACAAGCGCCCCGCGTGGATGCGGGCCGCAAACGACAAACCGGAGGCCGCATGAGCAAAGAAGAGGATTTCATTACCGGCGTTGCGAATGGCGTATTCGAGTTTCTTGCGGATCGTCCGGTAAGCGTTATTGATCCGATGATTGAGTCAATTTCTGAGGCGTGTGCGAAAGAATTGAGAATGGCAGTTTTGGAATGGATGGACTATCACCGTCCGCAAATTATTTCCGCGATTGCCGCTGCGTCGAAGGAGGCAGCATGAATCAGCTTGCTATCGACTTCGCCGCCATTCCGCGGTGCGTGGTTCCCGAGCGGGATACGCAGCTAGGAACGCTCCTGCAAGCCTTGCAGCAAGGCGAAAAGCTGACGGTGGCCCAAGCCCTCACGCAGTACGGTTGCTACGCGCTATCGCAGCGAATGGGCGATCTGAAGCGCATGGGCTGGCCCGTGCTGACTTCAACGATTACGACAAACAGCGGGAAACGCGTTGCCGAGTACCGCATGGAGGCGAATTGAACCCCATTTGCCAAGTCTGCAAGGAAAGGCGCAACGCGAAGCAAAACGCCATGATGCCGATAACTGGCTATCCTGATTATTTCGTGGACGAATGCGGAACGATATTTAGTTTCCGTCGAAAAATGCCCGTAGCAATGCGCCCTTACCTTACAAAACATGGTTATCTGCGCACGAAGATAGCCAACGAAAACGGCATCAAATGGTTTATGGCGCACCGTTTGATCGCAATGGCTTGGATTCCACAACCAGCAGATACCGTTGAGATAAATCACATTGACGGAATAAAGAACAACAACCACCCGTCAAATTTGGAGTGGGTTTCAAAAGCAAGAAATGTCCAACACGCGTTTGAACTTGGCCTAAATAAACCTTTGCGCGGGTCTGCTAACGGGAACGCTAAGCTAAACGAACGACAGGTTGTTGAGATAAAGCAAGAACTAAAAAACTACAGACAAGGAATTCTCACAGAGTTGGGCGACAAATACGGCGTTTCTAAACAGGCGATTGATCTTATTCACAGGGGGAAAAATTGGGCGCATATCAGCGCATGAACGAGTGTCAAACCTGTGAGGAACGCAGGAGTCGATCCGCTAATGCGGCGATGTGGCCCATCCTGCAAGCGTGGGCCCAGCAGAAGCAATGGCCCATCAACGGGACGATGACTACGCTTACCGACGAGGAGTGGAAGGACATCCTGACGGCGGCTTTTGAAGGCGAAACCTCCCCGCGGATCTCGCCAGGGCTCGAGGGCGGAATGGTGATGCTAGGCCGCAGGACTTCGCGCTACGGAAAGCGCCGCTTCAGCGAATGGCTCGACTGGCTCAATGCTGCATCGCATCATGCCGGCATCAAGATTCCAGCGCCAGAAAGCATGATTCCGTGACCAACGAGCAGAAACGCTTCCAGAACGCTGTACGAGCGGCTGGCTGCATCGTTTGCCACGGTGAAGGGGTAGAGAGTCCCTGCGAGATTCATCACCTCCTGCGCGGCGGCAGACGCATTGGCGAGGATTTTGTGCTTGGACTGTGCCAGATCCATCACCGGGGGCTAATAAATACGGCAGAAGCGGTTAGTCGGCATCCCTGGCGGCGGGAATTTGAGGCTCGGTACGGGACTGAGATGGAATTACTGGAAAAGACGAGGGAGCTATGCGGCGAGCTGCCAGAGTAGACGGGAATCAGTCTCAACTGGCGGCTGCATTCCGATCTTTGGGGTGCAGCGTCCTGTCTCTGGCCCCTTTGGGCGGAGGAGTGCCTGACCTGCTGGTGGCCATAAACGGTATCACATGGCTGGTTGAGGTCAAAATGCCGAACGGGAAGGAAAACGAAATGCAGGTCGAATTCGCCATCACGTGGAAGGGTTGCCGAGCAGTTGTTCGGGATCTGCAAGGGGTCGAATTAACCGTGAAAACGATGAAATTCATGGCTTGACATCTATTTTTCAGAAGAATACGCTCAGAAAATGACCGCAACCCCTATTTGCGCGACTCCCCTCGCGTCTGCCCACCGCGCTGGAAAACTCCCCTTCCCGACGCGCTGTGTCCGGGGACTGCTGCCCGTGGGCGCAGCTATAGCCCCCGGATTCTTTTGATGACCAGAAATTGAGGCAACAATGACCGCCGCTTGGACGCGTAAGGAAGGCAAAAACCTTGCCGGTGGCCTCAACGCCAAAGGCCGCGCCTCTTACAAAGCCGAAACCGGCGGAACCCTCAAGCCTCCGGTCAAGTCGGGCGACAATCCACGCCGAGCCTCTTTCCTCGCTAGAATGGGCAATATGCCGGGGCCAGAGAAAAAGCCAAACGGCGAACCAACCCGTCTTGCGCTGTCCCTCAAGGCATGGGGCGCAAGCTCCAAGGCTGATGCTAAGTCCAAGGCTGCGGCAATTTCGACAAGAAACAAGAAATGATGTTCCACGTGAAACGGGACAGCAATTGAAGATTGAACAGGTAAAGCTAGATGCGCTGATTCCTTACGCCAGGAACAGCCGCACCCATTCCGATGCTCAAGTGGCCCAGATCGCCGCCAGCATCAAGGAATTCGGTTTCACCAATCCCGTCCTGATCGACGAGACCGGCAGCATTATTGCCGGCCACGGACGCGTCATGGCAGCGCGGAAGTTAGCGATTGCTGACGTTCCCAGTATTCGGCTCACCCATCTAACCGAGGCGCAAAAGAAAGCCTACGTTATCGCAGACAACAAACTGGCCCTGAATGCGGGTTGGGATGACGAGATGCTGGCGGTCGAACTCACCGACTTGAAGGACATGGGCTTCGACCTCGACTTGTCCGGCTTTAGCACCGACGAGATCGAGGCGTTGTTGGCTCCAACAGGGACGGAGGGGCTGACAGACGAGGACGCTGTACCGGACGTGCCTGAAGCCCCTGTGACCGTTCTGGGCGACGTTTGGCTGATGGGCAAGCATCGGGTGATGTGTGGCGACTCGACCAGCATTGATGCGGTTGAGAAGCTTTTAGACGGACAAGAGCCAAACACGATGGTCACAGACCCGCCGTATGGCGTGAATCTTGATCAATCTTGGCGGGACAAGGCGCTGGGCAGCAAGGCGCTCGGCAAAGGCAACAATCAACTAGTCGAGAATGATGACCGGGCAGATTGGTATGATGTTTGGGCGCTTTTTCGCGGCAATGTGGCTTATGTGTGGCATGCGTCGGCGTTTACTGATGTGGTTATGGACTCGCTACGCCGCGCAGACTTCGAGGTTAAGCAGCAGATTATCTGGAACAAGAGCGTGATGGTGATGGGCCGCTCGGACTATCACTTCAAGCATGAGCCGTGCTGGTACGCAATCCGGAAGAACAAAAATCACAACTGGGTTGGCGACCGGAAGCAAACAACGATATGGGACGCTGCGCCGCCGAATCACATCATGGGCGGAAGCAATGAAGAGAAAACCTCCCATCCGACACAGAAGCCAGCAGCGCTGTACGAGAGGGCGTATCTTAACCATACAAACATGGGTGAGTACATTTATGAGCCATTCGGCGGGTCGGGGACTGCGGTAATTGTTTGCGAGAAAACTGGACGCCGATCTTTGACTATGGAACTAGACCCCAAATACTGCGATGTAATCGTCCAGAGGTGGCAGGAATTCACAGGACAGACAGCAACGCTGGAATCAAATGGTAAGCCGTTCATTTCGTTGAAGAAAGCTGCGTGATTTCGCTTCCTTAAAAAGAATGTCATTTATCAAACCTCACAGACCGACCGATAAAACAAGGCAACAAGCACAGAGTGCTTCAGGACTCGGCTTGCCTCAAGATCAGATTGCCGCGCTGATTGGCATTGCTCCTGAGACGCTCCGCAAGCACTACGACCTCGAGCTAGGTTTGGGCAAGGCTCAAGCCTCGGCAGCGGTGGCGAAAACCCTGTTCAATAAAGCTACCGTAGGCCAGGACACCACGGCAATGATCTGGTGGACCAAAGCCCAGATGCGCTGGTCTGAGACCGTCCGGCAGGAGCTGACCGGCAAGGATGGCGGCGGAATAGTGATCCAAATCAACAACGAAGACAGCAACCTTGTTTAACGCCACAGCAGCCCAAAGCAGGGCCACAGGGCTGATGACCGGCGATGCCAAGCACGTCATGCTGGTTGGTGGATCAAGGTCAGGCAAGACCTTTGTGGCGCTCCGAGCACTGATTATCCGAGCGACTCTGGCACCCAAGAGCAGGCACGTTGTCTTGCGGTTTCGGTTCAACCACGTCAAATCCTCGGTCATTCTCGACACCTTTCCGAAGGTGATGGCGCTTTGCTTCCCGCAACTCACCTACGTTATCGACAAGACCGACTGGTACGCAACCCTGCCAAACGGTTCCCAGATCTGGTTCGGCGGGCTGGACGACAAAGACAGGACTGAGAAGATTCTCGGGCAGGAATACGCCACGATCTTCTTCAACGAATGCAGCCAGATCCCCTTGTCGGCCCGAAACATGGCCGTCACACGCCTCGCGCAGAACTGCGTGGCAGTAGTGGGCAACCAGCAACGACAGATGCGCCTGAAGGCGTTTTACGACTGTAACCCTCCTTCTATGGCCCATTGGACGTACAAGATGTTCGTCCGAAAGATCGAACCTGAGTCGGGCAAAGCCCTGGCTGACCTGCTCAACTTCTCAATGATGACCATCAATCCTCGAGACAACCTCGAGAACCTCCCGCCCGATTACATCAAGGAACTGGAGAACCTTCCGGCTCGGATGCGCTTGCGGTTCTTGGAAGGCAAGTTCGCTGACATAGCCGCTGGTGCTCTTTGGAACGTCGAAATGATCGACACCCACCGCGAAACCTCTGGGCTTCCCGATATGCTGCGGGTGGTAGTGGCAGTCGATCCATCCGGCAGCGGGGACACCGACAACGCCGGGAACGACGAGATCGGAATCATTGTCGCCGGTCTGGGCATTGACGGTCGTGCCTACGTCCTCGAGGACTGCACAATGAAGGCTGGTCCAAGCGTCTGGGCCAACGTCGTTGCGACCGCCTACGACCGCCACGCAGCCGATTTGGTCGTTGCCGAGAAAAATTATGGTGGTGAAATGGTCCGGCATGTGATAAAAAGCGCAAATCCGTACCTGAAATGCGAGTTAATCAACGCAAGCAGAGGTAAAGCGGTGAGAGCGGAACCCGTTTCGGCATTGACTGAACAGGGCAAGATCCGGTTCGGCGGCACGTTCCCCGAGCTTGAGGACGAACTTTGCTCCATGACGACAAACGGGTACACGGGCGAACGCAGCCCGAACCGCGCCGATGCCTTCGTCTGGGCCATGACCAAACTGTTCCCCGGCATCATCAAGACCGATGCTAAAGCGCAGCGCAAGCACGTTATGCCAACCCAAAACATCAATCGCGGTGCAACCTCTTGGATGGGTGCTTAAATGAAAGCCGGACTCTATGCCAACATCAACGCCAAGCAAGACCGGATAGCCGCAGGCAGCAAAGAGAAGATGCGTAAGCCAGGTTCCCCAGGCGCACCGACTGCCAAGGCGTTCAAGCAGTCGGCCAAAACTGCGAAGAAGAGGTAGCCATGCCACTGGTCAAGTCGAAGTCACCCGCCGCCTTTCGTAAGAACATCAAGGCCGAAGTTGCCGCTGGCAAGCCGGTGAAACAGGCCGTTGCCATCGCCTATGCAGTTAAACGCAAAGCAAAAAAATAGTGGCTTATCAAGACACAGGCATCAACGAAGCAGGCGCAGTCTCGTCAGGCGGCACCAAGCGTGACCGCGACGATGGCGACATGCTGGCAACGATGCGAACGCGCCTCACGATGGCAATTGCGGCGTACTCGGACAGCAGGGAAGACGAGTTAGACGACCTGCGTTTTCGTGCTGCAAGCCCTGACAACCAGTGGCAGTGGCCCGCCGATGTGCTGGCGACCCGTGGCGCGGTGCAAGGCCAGACAATCAACGCTCGGCCCTGCCTGACGATCAACAAGTTGCCGCAGCACGTGCTGCAAGTGACCAACGACCAGCGCCAGAACCGGCCCAGCGGCAAAGTGATCCCGGCCGACGACAAAGCCGACATTGAGGTGGCCGAGATATTCAACGGTCTGGTTCGGCACATTGAATACATTTCGGATGCTGATGTTGCCTACGACACGGCTTGCGACAACCAGGTCACGTTTGGCGAGGGGTACTTCCGCATTCTGACCGAGTACTGCGACGACAACACCTTTGAACAGGATCTGCGGATCGGGCGCATTCGGGACTCATTCAGCGTGTACATGGACCCGACGATCCAAGACCCGTGCGGCTCGGATGCCGAGTGGTGCTTCATCAACCAAGAGTTGACCACCGAAGAGTACGAGCGCGAGTTCCCCGATGCCTCGCCCTTGTCCAGCCTTGCCTACGGTGTGGGCGATGGGCAACTAAACGCGTGGATCAATCAAGACACGGTGCGGATTGCCGAGTACTTCTACATCAAGCACGAAGCCAAGAAGCTGAACCAGTACGCCGGTGGAATGACCGCAATGGCGGGTTCGCCCGAGGCAAAGCAAATTGAAATGATGGGTTTGCAGGCCATAAAGACCCGCGATGTGGACGTTCGCACGGTCAAATGGTGCAAAACCAACGGGTTTGAGGTGCTGGAAGAGCGCGATTGGGCGGGCAAATACATCCCCGTTATTCGCGTAATTGGCAACGAATTCGAGATAGACGGGCGGATGTACGTCAGCGGTTTGGTGCGAAACGCTAAAGATGCCCAGAGGATGTACAACTATTGGGTCAGCCAAGAGGCAGAGATGCTGGCGCTGGCACCCAAGGCACCGTTTATCGGCTACGGCGGTCAGTTTGAGGGCTACGAGACCCAATGGAAAACCGCGAACATTAACAACTGGCCGTATTTGGAAGTCAATCCCGATGTAACCGACGGAGCTGGAGGGCCGCTGCCGCTCCCGCAACGCGCACCGCCCCCGCTGGCGCAGAACGGGTTGCTGCAAGCAAAACTAGGTGCAGCAGACGACATCAAAGGCACGACCGGCCAATACGATAGCAGCCTCGGCGCGGCGGGCAATGAAACCTCTGGAAGGGCTATCCTAGCTCGTGAAAAGCAGGGAGACACCGGCACCTACCACTTCATCGATAACCTTGCTCGAGCCATTCGCTACGCTACGCGGCAGTTGGTTGACCTAATCCCGCACATCTACGACACCCAACGGGTGGCAAGGATTATCGGGATCGATGGCGAAACTGACCAAGCAATGATCGACCCAACGCAGCCAGAGGCGGTGCGAAAGATTGTAGACCAGCAGACCGGCGCGACCATCAAGAAGATCTACAACCCGAATGTCGGGAAATACGATGTGGCGGTGACGACCGGCCCAAGCTACATGACCAAACGGCAGGAGTCGTTGGATGCAATGTCGCGGCTCTTGCAAGGCAATCCGAACCTCTGGGCGGTGGCGGGCGACTTGTTCATCAAGAACATGGACTGGCCCGGAGCGCAGGAAATGAGCAAACGCTTTGCCAAGACCATTGACCCGAAGTTGATGGACGACTCCGAAGCCTCGCCAGAACTGGCGCAAGCGCAGCAACAGATGCAAGCAATGAGTCAAGAGATGCAACAGATGCAAGCGATGCTGCAAAACGTCAGTCAGTCGATGGAAGCCCAAACGCTGAAGGTCAAAGAGTTCGAGGCTGAGGTCAAAGCCTACGATGCCGAAACCAAGCGGATCTCGGCGGTGCAGGCTGGCATGAGCGAAGAGCAGATCCAAGATATCGCTATGGGCGTAGTCGCGGCGGCAATGGAATCGCAAAGCATGATAAACCAGATGCCTGAGATGCGCGAAGAATCTATGCCTATGGACATGATGCCGCAGGGCATGGAACAAATGCCGCCTGACATGGGCCAGATGCCACAACAAGGACTGCCGCAATGAAATGCAACGACTTTCTAGGGATGCTGTTCTTGGCGCGGGATGTGGCGCACAGCGTCCATTTGAATACCCGCAGCTACGCCAAGCACGTTGCGCTGAACATCTTCTACGAGCGTGTTGTGGGCGTTGCGGACGACTTTGCCGAAGCCTACCAAGGCCGCTACGGTCTGATCGGCCCGATCTCGCTGATGTCTGCCAAGAAAACCGGCAACATCATTGAGTTTTTGGAAGACCAGATGAAAGAGATTGAATCCGTCCGGTATGACGTTGTGGATAAGTCTGATAGCGCGTTGCAACAACTCATCGACAACATCATTGAGTTGTACGCCCGAACATTGTACAAACTGAAATTCCTTGCTTAGGACACCACCATGTCAGCCAACTATAAAAGTATCAGCGCAACGAACCAAGTCAAGGTTGGGTTCGGGGTCTTGAAAGGCATCTTTGTCAGCGCCGCAAGTTCAAACCCAACTATCACCGTCTACGATTCCGGCACTGCAAACACGGGTGACCCAACGATACTGGGCGTGTTTGCTCCCGCAGCGGCAACTAACCACACTTTTACCGCGAATGGCATCACGGCAAGCAACGGACTTTACGTTGTCATATCGGGAACGGTAGTGGCGACTTTATTCTACGAATAACCGCACTGGCGCGGAACGCCAGGGATTCCAAGGAATCGAGCCATGTCTGACGAAGTACTAGCGGAAGCACCCGCGCCGGAACAGGTTGCCACGGCGGCACCTGAACCTGAGATTGCAGCGCCGGTAGAAGCACAACCGGAGTCACCGAAAAGTTTCTCGCAAGAGGATCTGGACGCGGCTATCGGGAAGAGGCTTGCAAGAGAGCAGAGGAAGTGGGAACGCGAAGCACGGCAGGCCGAAGCACCAAAGCCCGTCCCTGTGGAGCATGTTACGCCGGAACAGTTTACGACGACCGAGGAATACGTTGACGCATTGACGACTTCCAAGGCGCAACAGATTGTTCAGCAGCAACAGTACGCGAAACAGCAACAAGAGTTGCTTGGTAGCTATCACGAAAAGGAAGAGGATGCGCGTGGCCGGTACGAGGACTTCGAACAAGTTGCGTACAACCCCAAGCTGCCGATTACCAACGTGATGGCCCAGACGATTCAGGCTGCGGATAACGGCCCGGATATTGCATATTATCTCGGCACGAATCCAAAGGAAGCTGACCGCATTGCCCGACTCACGCCGATCTTGCAGGCTAAAGAAATAGGACGATTGGAAGCGAAGGTTGCTTCCGAACCCGCTACAAAACGTACATCCAGCGCACCCGCGCCGATTTCACCCGTCACCGCTCGCGGAGGTCACTCCGGCAGTTTCGATACCACAGACCCAAGGTCAGTTAAAACCATGACCACAAGCCAGTGGATTGATGCCGAAAGAGCACGACAAGTGAAAAAGCAGGAAGCGAGGAACCGCTAACTTCACGGAAGGATAAAAATTTTATATTCGGGAAAGTTCTTAGAAAGTGCTCGCTGTCTGAAAGTAGACGGCGGGATGTTTGCGGCTCTGCCGCCAGCGGCAACGGAAGGGTAAGAAACGCCTTGAAAACTACAGTAAGTGTTGGGCCGATGAACGGCGAGGATGGCGGCTTTTTTAGCCGCAGTCTCTGCGGTGTCTTTGCGCCCAGTACGCCACACACTAAGTTTTTTGCGAGTTTCTTCTGTTCTGATATACCGTCCGTTAACCCCGTTATGTCGATCTCCAAAGTGTTCTTTTGGGGTAAGCCATTCAAGGTTATCGGCATGGTTGTCGGTTTTGTCGCCGTTAATGTGGTGAACGTGTTTTGCTTCATTGGGGTTTTCCACCCAGCACGTCGCTACTACACGGTGCATAAGCCGTTGTCGTCCAATAGCCAGGTATCCATCCCCCCGTTGGGTAGGAGTGTAGGGCTGGTACTTTCTAAGAATTTTCCCGCAGCGCGAAACAGCAAAGATATGGTCGAAAACTCGATACTCGATACCGTCTATATTAAAGCTAATCATGTTGACCTCTTTTTGGGTGATATGAATTTTAATCTTACCACAGACATAAGGAAAAAGCAAAGTGGCTAATTCACTTCTCACAATTGATATGATCACCAGGAAGTCTCTCGAAATTCTTGAGAACAACCTGGTCATCTCCCGCAACGTCAACAAAGAGTACGACGACAGCTTCGCCGTTGAAGGTGCCAAGATCGGCTCGACCCTGCGGATTCGTCTGCCGGATCGCGCTCTGGTGACCGACGGGGCCGCGCTGCAAGTGCAGGACGACAACGAGCAGTACACCACGCTGACGGTTTCCAGCCAGAAGCACATCGGCATCAACTTCACTTCCGCCGAACTGACCATGCAGTTGGACGATTTTGCGGAACGTGTTCTCAAGCCGCGTATCAGCCAATTGGCCGCAAGCGTGGACGCTGATGTTGCCAACGCGTACAAGTCGATCTTCAACACCGTTGGCACTCCCGGCACCACGCCAGCAACCGCTCTGGTTCTGCTGCAAGCGCAACAGAAACTGAACGAGTCGGCTGCGCCTATGTCGCCGCGCTACGCAACTGTCAACCCTGCCGCTAACGCTGGGCTGGTGAACGGTCTGTCGGGCTTCTTCAACCCGCAAAGCACGATCTCCCGCCAGTTCAAGACCGGCATGATGGGTGAGGGCGTTCTCGGCTACGACGAAATGAACATGTCGCAGTCGATTGTCAACCACACCACGGGCAGCCGCGCAGGAACCATTCTGGTAAACGAAACGGTCGCCACCCAAGGGCAAGCCACCATTACCCTTGATGGCCTTACCTCGACCACCACAGTCACTGTGGGCGATGTGTTCACCATTGCTGGCGTGTATGCGGTCAACCCGCAGACCCGTCTTAGCACCGGTAGCCTGCAACAGTTTGTGGTGACCGCAGCGCAAACAGCGTCCGGTGGTGACATGGCTAACATGGCGATTTCGCCGCCCATGTACACGGCTGCAAATGCGCTGGCGACCATCGATGCGTTCCCAGCTAACAACGCTGCGGTGACGTTCGTTGGAACCGCGTCAACCGTGTACCCGCAAAACTTGGTCTACCACAAGAACGCGATCACGCTGGCTACGGCTGACCTCTTGCTCCCGCAAGGTGTCGATATGGCTTCGCGCCAAGTGCATAACGGGATCTCGATGCGTATCGTGCGTCAGTACGATATCAACAACGACCGTATGCCTTGCCGGGTTGATGTGCTGTATGGTTTCAGCACCATCCGCCCGCCGATGGCTTGCCGTATCTGGGGTTAACCAAAACGCCCCCGCCTAGCGCGGGGGCAATTCAATCTTTCAGGAGAAGCAATCATGGCACTTCCTTCAGTTGGTGGCGGCTATCAGTTCACTGATGGCAATACGAATGAACTGGAAATCGACACCCAAGCAGCACCCCAAACGGCAACGTCCACGGCAACTTTGTCCACCACGCAAGTTTTGGGTGGTCTGTTGGTAGTAGATCCAACGACTACAGCCTCAAGTCTTACCATGCCTACGGCAACCGCAATCGACGCGGTAATGACCAACATGAAAACCAACAGCACGTTCAGGCTGACGGTAATCAACATTGGCACCAGCACCGGCTTGGTTACGATGGTGGTTGGCACAGGCATTACTGCTGTTGGCAACCTGGTTGTGGCTATCACCGGCAGCGCGGCTGGCGTTGGTGGCGCGGCGCAGTTCCTGTTCCGCAAAACCGGCACCGCAGCCTACACCGTGTACCGTGTAGCCTAAGTAACACCCGCCCCTTAGCAATAGGGGGCGGGATTTGGAGAAGATCATGGTCATCTACATGCGGCATCCCGTCCACGGCACCAAGGTCGCTATTGCAGAGGCCGAAGCCGAAGCCGATGCCAAGAACGGTTGGGAACGCTATGACGCAGGTTCGTTGCTGACACCTAGCGAATCCGTCCTGAACGAATTGGCTAAACCTCGCGGGCGCCCGCGTAAGGAACTCGCGGCATGACCACTTCCGCTGGCGATCAGATCAACGGAGCGTTGCGCCTTATCGGTCAATTGGCCGAAGGGGAAACGCCTTCTGCGGCGACTTCCGATGACGCGCTGACCGCGCTGAACCAGATGCTGGATAGCTGGTCGGCTGAACGCCTGTCCGTGTTCTCAACGCAAGACCAAGTGTTTACCTGGCCTTCCAATACCGCAACGCGAACGCTCGGGCCTACGGGTAATTTTGTCGGCAACCGACCCGTACTGGTGGACGATTCAACGTACTTCGTCGATACCAGCAACAACATCAGTTTTGGCATCAAGCTGATAAACCAGCAGCAGTACAACGGTATTGCGGTAAAGACAGTCACCAGCACCTATCCGCAAGTCATGTTCGTGAACATGAAAATGTCGGATATTGAGATGACTGTGTACCCGGTGCCAAGTAAAGCGTTGCAGTGGCACATCATTAGCGTTACCGAGTTGGTCGAACCGGCTACGTTGGCGACCACGTTGGTGGTGCCGCCCGGTTATTTGCGCTGTTTCCGATTCAATCTGGCGGCTGAGATTGCTGCCGAGTTTGGCGTGGAGCCGCCGCCCCAAGTGCAGCGGATCGCCATGTCCTCCAAGCGCAACATCAAGCGGATCAACAACCCCGACGATGTGATGAGTTTGCCGTACAGCATCGTGGCAACCCGCCAGCGGTTTAATATCTACAGTGGGAATTACTAACATGGCTAATATTGCAATTTCTGCTCTCCCCGTTGCCGCTTCACAAGCTGGCGCTGATGTGCTGCCGATTGTTCAGGCATCAACCAGCACGACCAAGCAACTGTCGGTTACGCTTTTGTTTACCAGCCCAACATTCGTCACGCCAGCACTGGGGACGGTTGCCAGTGGCAACATCAGCGCCTGCACCAGCACTTCGATGGCGTTGACCACGCCTAGTATCGGCGCGGCGACCGGCACCAGCCTTAGCACCACGGGCAACCAGGTCATCAGCAGCACCGGCAAGCAAGGTTACGCTACTGGTGCGGGTGGAACGGTTACACAAGCCACTAGCAAAGCCACGGGCGTGACGTTGAGCAAATCAACCGGCCAGATTACGCTGAACGCCGCCGCACTTGCCTCAGATACCACGGTCAGCTTTACGTTGACCAACACGGTCATTGAAGCTGGTGACATTCTGATAATGAACCACATCAGCGCAGGCACTGCCGGTTCGTACCTGCTCAATGCTCAATCTGCGGCGGGTTCGGCCAGCATCAACGTGCGAAATATCACCGCCGGTTCGTTGAGCGAGGCAATTGTGATCGCCTTTGCGGTTATCAAAGCGGTCACGGCGTAATTGAAAACGCCCATTCTCGGCGGCAGTTATGTTGCTCGGTCAATCAATGCGGCAGACAACCGCATGGTCAACCTTTTTGCCGAAGCTATCCCCGAAGGTAACGGCGGGAAAGAAGCCGGGTTCCTGCTGCGGTGTCCTGGCTTGCGATTGCTCACAACCGTTGGCACCGGCCCTATTCGCGGCTTGTGGGTAACCAATGGCGTGGCCTATGTGGTGTCGGGCAGCAAGTTCTACAGTTTAAGTACCACCTACACGGCCACCTTGCTCGGCACCGTGTCTGGCACCGGCCCGGTCAGCATGGCCGACAACGGGACGCAGATCTTTATTGCCTGTAACCCTGAAAGTTTTATCTACAACACATCCACGGCGGTGTTCGCCCAGATTACCGATACGGATTTCCCCGGTGCTGGATCGGTTGGCTACCTTGACGGGTACTTTGTATTCAACGAACCGGACTCGCAGAAGTTTTGGGTCACCAGCTTGCTAGACGGCACTTCCGTAGATCCGTTGGATTTTGCCAGCGCGGAAGGCTACCCCGACAACGTAATTTCGTTGATCGTAGACCACCGCGAAATCTTCCTGTTTGGCACCACCAGCGTTGAGGTCTGGTATGACGCGGGAACGCCGGACTTCCCCTTGGCGCGGATTCAAGGCGCGTTCATGGAAGTCGGGTGCGAGGCCGCGTACTCTGTGGCGAAACTCGACAACAGCGTGTTTTGGCTAGGATCGGACGCTCGGGGGCGCGGAATTGTCTACCGGGCCAACGGATACACGCCCGCACGGATCTCGACCAACGCGGTGGAATACGCCATTCAGGGCTACGGCAGCATCTCCGATGCAATCGCCTACACCTACCAGCAGGACGGCCATCCATTCTATGTGCTGATCTTCCCGTCGGCTCAAGCTACTTGGGTCTATGACGTATCCACCACGTTGTGGCACGAACGCGCTGGGTTTGAGGACGGACAGTTTACGAGGCACCGCAGCAACTGCCAGATGTCGTACAACAGCGAGATTGTGGTGGGCGACTACGCGGACGGGCGATTGTACGCCTTTGATCTTGATGTCTACGCTGACGACGACCAGATCCAGAAGTGGCTGCGGTCGTGGCGGGCGCTGGCTACGGGGCAGAACAACCTCAAGCGTACCGCGCACCATTCTCTGCAACTGGATGCTGAAACGGGCGTGGGCCTGAATGCCTATCCCGCCTACGATGCCGAAGACCTTGCTACTGAAGCAGGGGACATTATTGTTGCCGAGTTTGTGCAAGGCTATCTAGTTACGCAAGCCGGTGACCAGTTAGTTACTGAGGCCGGTGACGGCAACGTGTCGCTAGTGACGCAAGTGGAACCCGCCGAGGATTACAACGGCTATGCGCTGGAAACGGAAGCCTACACCGCAACGCCGGGTTATGACCCGCAAGTCATGCTGCGCTGGTCAGACGATGCGGGGCATACCTGGTCAAACGAACACTGGAACTCAATGGGTAAACTCGGGGCTTACGGCACCCGCACCATCTGGCGGCGGCTCGGCATGACGGAGAAGATCCGCGACCGGGTTTACGAGGTGTCTGGCACAGATCCGGTCAAAATCGCCATCATGGGCGCGGAATTGTTCGTTACGCCAACGAGTAGCTAGTGGCAAACCTCAATATCACTAACATCCCCGCGCCTCGGGTGCCGTTTATTGACGAGCGCACCGGGCTGATGGCGCGGGAGTGGTATCGGTTCTTTCTCAACCTGTTCGTCCTGACCGGCAGCGGGAACAACCCGGTATCGCTTGAGGAATTGCAGCTTGGGCCACCTAACCAGCCCGATCTGACCGAGTTGCTGATCCAAATCAATCAGAACATTGCCCCGCAGTACGAGGATCAATCGGGCGACTTCTTGGCGACCCTTGACACCGCGCAACTGATGTCTATGATGTCGCGGTTTGAGAACGCCGAAGCCGCCATCCAAGGGGCGTACCTCCAGCCGGTTGTGCAGACCGGCACCATTGCCAACTACAATCTGGACGGTAGCCCAACGGCGGGCGGTGTGGCCTATGGCACCGGCCCTGCGTTGGCGGTCAGCGCTGCCGGGACGCTGGGCCAGGTGCTGACCAGCGGCGGTGCTGGAGCGCCCACATGGGCCACAGACGCGGGTGGCTCGGTCACCAGCGTGTCTGTGGTGTCTGCCAACGGGCTGGCGGGGACGGTAGCTACCGCGACAACAACCCCGGCAATCACGCTTTCCACGACCGTCACCGGCCTGCTCAAGGGCAACGGGACGGCGATCAGCGCAGCCGCCAGCGGCACAGACTACGCCCCCGCAACCAGCGGCACCTCGATCCTGTACGGCAACGCGGCGGGCGGGTTCAACAACGTCACCATCGGTTCAGGCGTTTCCTTTGCCGCTGGGACGCTGTCCGCGACCGGATCGGGCGGCACGGTGACCAGCGTGGCCGCGCTGACCCTTGGCACGACCGGCACAGACCTGTCCAGCACCGTGGCAAACGGCACGACTACGCCGGTCATTACGCTCCAAGTTCCAACCGCTTCTGCGGCTAATCGCGGTGCTTTGAGCGCCGCAGATTGGACGACCTTTAACAACAAGGGCAGCGGCAGCGTTACCAGCGTCAGCTTTACCGGCGGGATCATCACTGTTGCAACGGCTACCACTACCCCGGCGCTAACGGTTGCCGGGACAAGCGGCGGCATACCCTACTTCTCCAGCGCGTCAACCTGGGCTACGTCTGCCGCTCTTGCGGCGGGGGCGGTAGTTCTTGGCGGTGGCGCGGGCGTGACACCAGCTACGACCGCAACCGGAACGGGTGTTGTTACCGCGCTCGGGGTCAATACCGGAACGGCAGGCGCGTTTGTAGTCAACGGCGGCGCTTTGGGTACACCGTCTAGCGGCAGCGTAACCAACCTGACCGGCACCGCCAGCATCAACATCAATGGGACGGTGGGGGCTACAACGGCGGCTGATGGTAAATTCACCACATTAAGCGCATCAGATACGTTTACGCCAAATCAAACAAAAGGCATTGTTGGAACGACCACAAACAATTCAGCCCAAACAGGAAGCGTTGGCGAGTATGTCGCGTCAATTGTTTCTTCAGGATCGGCGGTTGCGTTAACGACAGGCACAGCAAAGACCGTTACTAGCATTTCACTGACTGCGGGGGATTGGGACGTTGAAGGGTCTATTACATTTACCGGCGGGGCAACCACTAACGTCGTGTACCTTAATGCTGACTTGTCTACTGTTAATGACACTCTTGTTGGCAATGTGGGTACGTTCAACAGCACCACATATGGGGCCGCTGGCATAGTCTTATTTCCTGTGGTAGATCAGAATATTCCGCTGTACATGACACGGGTAAGCATTTCTTCGACTACGACATATTATCTTGTAACGCGGGCATCTTTTTCAATTAGCACTTGTTCCGCGTATGGAGCAATTAAAGCTAGGCGAGTACGATAATGAACAACCCAAACCCGCCGAGGGGCGCATAAAATGAGCCTTACCAAAGTAACCAATTCAATGATTTCTGGTGCCGTTGTCAATGTCCTTGATTTTGGCGCTGATTCTACTGGCATCGCGGATAGCACTGCGGAAATTCAAGCCGCCATTGATAGCGTAACAAATGGAACCGTGTATTTTCCAAACGGCACATATTCCATTAACACAACGCTAAACATTGATGCTGATACAAAACTATCGTTAAATCTTGTTGGCAATGGTTTGGCATCTAAGCTGCAATACGATGGAACAACTAGCGCTATCCCTATGGTTTATTACTATGGTGGTAGTAACTCAGCGTTTTCAAAAATTGAAGGCTTGCAGTTTTTCAACAATTATCACACAGGCGACACAACCTTAAACAATGTGATCGGTGTGCGGATTGGTGAGAAAAACGCAGCCGCAACAGACGGAGGCAATGGAACCTGTAACGTAACTTTTACAAAAAACCAATTTCAGTACTTCGATACCGCAATTGAAATTTATAGCGAAAGCGATCAAGTCACCATTGAAGATAATTACTTTTTTGTATGGACTGGGTATGCGGTTTTAGGAACAAAAAATCCATTGGTTACTTCTGGCGCTGGTAGCGCGACTACGCGAGTGCTAAACAATCTTTTTATCGGCGGGCAAACTGGTTCTTGGGCTGTCAAATTTAACGGTTCTGGTTGCTATGCAATTGGTAATACCGTTCAAAACGCCACATCAGGCAAAGGCATCTGGCTTTCAAGTGGTGCGGGTTTTAATGTCTCTTGCAACTACACAGAGTCAACTGGTGTTGGCCCTTTTATTCTTTGTGATAGCACAGGAAATGGTTACATTGGCGAAAATGAAATTGGCGGCTACCCTGGCGGGTATGTTATTGACATTAGCTCAAGTTGCGACAACGTAAACATCGGGTCAAATCTTTTTGCGGTTTCAGGCGGTGTGCCATTGGCTCATGTAAGAATTGATGCTGCGTCTACTGGAGTAAACCTTTTAGGCAAACAGCAGGCTTCCTCTGGAAGCAGTAATTTAATTACCGGAACGCCAAGTTTTTCTTTTGATGGGAATGGCAATACTACCGCTTCGACCTCTTGTAAAGCCCCACTTGTTACAACCGAAAGCAGTTTTGTAAACATTACGGGTTCGTCAAATTCCACACTATTTACCGCCGTGGATAACGCTTGCTATCTAGTCAACCTATCTCAAGAATCCGAAGATTATGCTGCGACCGCGCTCGTAACTGTTATCGGAAATAGCGGAACGGTGGCGGTAACTTCTTTGTATAGCACCAACGCAAGCCTGTCTATTACGGCAACAGGGTTAGCGATCAAAGCAAACAATGGAATTGGTAGCACAAGAACTGTTTATTACGGCTACATTAGAATTGCTTGAATTAAAACGGCGTTAAGGAAAAACCATGAGCAACGTAAACCTCTCAGCATTTGGTGGTGTCGGTTGGCAGTTTTTCGACAACAACGGTGTGCCGTTGGCCGGTGGGTTGATCTACACCTACGCGGCAGGCACCACGACACCGCAGGCCACCTACACGACCAGTGCGGGAACAATAGCGCACACCAATCCGATTGTGCTGAACTCGGCAGGCCGGGTGTCTGGGGGGCAGATCTGGTTGCTGTTCGCCAGCTACAAGTTTGTCCTGCAAACTTCGGCGGCGGTGTTGATTGCGACCTACGACAATATTTCCAGCGGTGGTGGTGGTGTGCCTGTCATTTCAAACTTTACCGGCGATGGCACCACGGTCAGTTTTAACTTGGGCAACGCAACCAACGAGAACACTACAAACGTCTACATCAACGGCGTATACCAGCAAAAGAACACCTACTCGCTTAGTGGGTCAAATCTGGTGTTTTCAGCAGCGCCCCCGAATACATCTACGATTGAAGTCAGCTTTACCTAGCCGGATCCAAACCAGTTAGCTAAGGAGAATTAAATTGACAGTTACAGTTAAGGTTTTGATTCCGGCTAAAACAGCCGAAGCAACTCAAGTTACCCAATACACCGCGACCAACGTCACCACGATTATCGACAAGTTCACGGCGACCAACTACAGCGCAACGGCTGCAACCTTGAGCGTTAACTTGGTTACCTCGGGCGACACGGCGGGCAACCAAAACTTGATCACCAAGACCAAGACGCTGGCGGCAAGCGAGGTGTACACTTTCCCCGAGATTGTCGGCCAGGTGCTGATGGCAAGCGGGTTTATCTCCACCATCGCTGGAACGGCCACGGCCATCAACATTCGCGCAAGTGGGCGGGAAGTTAGCTGATAGGCCACAGGAGAAAGACATGGCAATGCTAGAAGACGTACTGGGCCAATACAACCAAAGCAACTTTGATATTGGCTCGGCTGCGGCGCTCATCCGCCAGCTTGGGCAACAAGTGGGGCTGTCCGAAGAAGAACTGGCCGCTGCCGTCCCAGTGTTCGGCGACGAGCATCGGGCGGCGATCAACAGCGGCTACACCGAAGGCAGCAACTATTCTGCCATTGCTCAACGTGCGGTTGCGGACGCTCTGGATGCGCGGGGGGTAGACTCATCGCGCTTCAAACAGGCCACGCAAGGCTTTGTTGACCAAGGCGCACAACAAGCACAACAACGGTGGCAGGCGACACAAAAACCGAATAAAGGGTTGTTCGGCGATCTTGGGCCGATTGCCAAAATTGCCGCGTTGTTTCCCGGCCCGCAGCAACCGTTCCTTCTGGCAGCAAATGCGGCAAACAGTCTTAGCCAGGGCGATCTAATCGGTGCGGGAACAAACGCTCTCGGAGCCTATGGTGGTTTCAGCGGGGGGTACAACCCCGGTGCTGGTGGCGAGGGGGCATTGTCTGCTTCCGAGTTTGCGGCCAATGCTGGCCCCGCGTACACAGGAGGCAATATGGACGGTTTTGACCCTAGCGAAGTTAATCTTGGCGAATACCAGAGTTTCAGCCCCGGCTACACCGGCGACATGAACTTAGGTGAATATCAGAGTTTCCCCGCTACCGGCGGTGCCTCTGGGCAGGGGATGCTACAGCAACTCATGTCCGCTACCGGCTTGACCGAAAAGCAGCTTACGGGTTTAGGCTCGGCGGCGATCTCAAGCCTTGCTTCGCTGTACGGAGCCAACCGAATAGGCAAAGCCGCCTCTACTGCGGCGAACATCGGTACGGGTGCGGCTGACCGCGCCTCGCAACTCCAGCAGAACCAGTACGACCAGACCCGTGCGGATCTTGCGCCGTATCGTATGGCGGGGACAAACGCGTTGGCGCAACTGACGGCGGGTACGGCACCTGGTGGGCAGTTCACCAAGTCATTTGGCATGTCGGACTTTGAGCAAGACCCCGGCTACGGCTTCAGGATGTCCGAAGGCTTGAAGGCGCTCGACCGTACTGCGGCGGCTCGCGGCAACCTGTTGTCAGGGGCCACGCTGAAGGGCGCACAGCGGTACGGGCAGGATCTGGGCAGTCAGGAGTACCAGAACGCGTTTAACCGCTACCAGACCAACCGCAGCAACGTCCTGAACCCGCTCCAGAGCCTTGCCGGTGTTGGACAGACTTCGACCAATCAAGGAATTGCTGCGGGGCAGAACTACGCAACCAACGTGGGTAACCTCGGCATGGGCGCTGCGGCTAACCAAGCTAACGCGGGTCTGACCGCCGCACAAGCCAACCAATCTGCATACGGCAACGTCGGCAACGCGTTTGCAAATTACCTTACGCCCAACCCCATGAACGAGTTCTTCCAAAACCAGCTTAACAAGCGGCCGGGGCAATAATCATGGCAAACATCAACTTTGGCATACTCGACACGCAAAGCCCTGCGAAGATCGGCAATGCGTTCATCCGCTCACCGGAGCAGCAGAACGCCAATATGCTCCAAGCGATGCAGATGCAGGGGTTTGTAAATCAAAATGAACTAGCGCAATCACAACTCAGAACTGCTAGACGCGCCGAAGAAGGGCAAGCCCTGCTTGGTCAAGCGTACGCAGGAGCCAATTTTGGGACAGGCGGAACTGCGGGAGGAATGGCAGATGGTGCTGGTCAATCACCATATCCTTCAATGCGGGAAAATATTGTTAAAAAACTTCTCGGGACTCCTAGTGCTTACCTAATTCCTGGTGAGTTGGCAAAAATTACTGAGATGGAAAATAAAGAAACGACTAACAGAAAAGCGCAAGGGGAAGTAGAAAAACAAGCGCGTGAGGCTGTTGACTATACATTGAAACAATATCAAACCGAAGTGCCTAGAGTTACTGACGCAGCAGGCGTTGAAAGATATACCCGCGCAACTTTTAAAGACAAGTTGTTAGGGCCGATAGTGAGTAGGTTTAAGACAGAAGACCAAGCTGTTGCAGATGCTGTAAATTTGTTTAACTCACCCGGCGGCGCAAACAAATGGGCCACGCAGAACATGGGTATGTCAGCAGATAAACTTGTTGACTTGCTTAAAACAACTACAAGAACTACAAATCTTGGAAACGTGAATAGAGAACAAAAAGTTGATGCGTTTGGTAATCCAGTTGGAACTCCGGTTGATACACCAATGCAAATGACACCAGGACAAGTACAAACTGCTAAAGACGCAAGACTTTCCCGCGAACAATCTGCAAGTCAGTTTAACGCTGGTGGTTACACTTATGATTTGAAACAGGGCGTGAGATACAACAGAAATGGAATTGCAGAACCTTTATTGCAACAACCTGCTGGCGGATCTGCTGCTTCTGTAGGTGGTGGCATCCCAACAGGACGTAATGCCGCAGGATTGGTGCCTGTTGGAGTAACTCCAGAAAAACCACCAGAGTCATATTACAAAGAAGTTAAAGGGGTTATAAATACCAATGACGCAATAAATAACCTGAAACAAATGGTTAGTAATTTTACTCCCGCAGATATGGTTAACCCCGCTCGTAGAGCAGAAATTGATACGGCGCATAAAACCGCAGTATTACTATCCAAAGAAATGTTTAACTTGGGCGTGTTAAACGGCGGCGACCAAAAAATACTTGAGCAAGTAATTCCTGACCCTATCGCATTTAGCAAAGGTCTTGTCCCAATTGAAACAATTAGAAAAAACCTTGACGCAGCTTCAAATGTAGTTAGTCGCATGAATAACACATTATCAAGAGTTCACAAGCAACCATTGTTGAGTTTGGATGCAGTAACACCCAATGCGCCAAGTCCATCAGCGCCGCCAATTCAATCCTTCAGGAGACCGTGATGGCAGGCTACGATATTGAAGGCGCAAGGAAAGCCGGTTATTCCGATGAGGCGATTGCGCAGGACATGGCTGATTTCGCTAAAATTGATTACTCCGCAGCAATAAAAGGGGGGCATACAAACGAAAGCATTATCAAAAGCCTGTCCGTTAATAAAAACAAAGAAGCTGGCGCAAATGCGCCTGGTGCCGCGCAAGGATTGATTTCTGTCTTGCAAGGCCCGACCCTCGGGTTTGCTGACGAGATTCTGGGCGGTATCGGGGGCGCTTATGACGCTTTGACAAAGGGTGGCGGTTACCTACCAAACTACAGAGCAAACAGAGATTATCTGCGCGGTGCTGCTGAATTCCAGCAAAAGCAAAATCCGGTAACTACGGGAATAACGCAAGCAATGGCATCTGCGCCGTTGAGCGTTCTGCGGCTATTTGGTGCTGCACCGCAAGCCGCAAATGCTATGGCAGTCCCGTCTGTAAATATGCTTGGTCAAGGAATGACTGCGGCTGGAACTGGGGCGCTTTTCGGAACCGTTGGTGGGGCTGGTGCATCTACTGCGGATACTCTTGGCGGCGTTGGACTTGACGCATTGAAAGGCGGCGCGTTAAGTGCTGCCATTGGGGGCGCAACTGTGCCGGTCTTGGGCATTGCGGGTGCTGTTGGTGGGAATATTGCACAACGATTTAATCCTACTCGGGCAACAACCGCAGCACAGTTGGAAATTGCTCAAGCGTTGGCTAGAGATGCTGAAGCTAGAGGAATAGCTGGCAATCCGGTTATTGCGGCTAGATCCACATTGCCGACATTAGGCGAACCTGCGGTCATTGCCGATGTTGGTGGTGCCAGCACTCGCGGTTTGTTGGACACAATGGCAACCCTACCTGGCAGGACAAAAGAGGCCGCAGCCCAATTTATTCGTCAGCGTGAAAACGTAGGCGCAGCGCCGCGCATGATTGCTTTGGCTGAAGAATCTATGGGCGTACAGGGTCAAAGGCTTGCGCCGACATTGGAGGCATTAACGATAAAGCAAGCTGCTGATGCTGCGCCGATCTACAGGCAATTGGAAAACGTATCTTTCCGCGCAGATGATGAACTTGTAAAACTATTAGCAAGGGAACCAGCAGCACACACGGCTGCTGAAATATCTGCTAGAAGGCTCGGAAAACCACACATAGATTTATCTTTAATAAAAGCGGGTGACGATGTTCCTCTGGCTGCTTTGGATAAAATGAAACGCACTTTGTGGTCTATGGCAGACAGTGCAAAAGAAGCAGTTACCAAAAAACCAACCGACCCAAGTCGTGACATTGACAGTATTCGTGTTGCATTAATTGATAAACTTGACAGGCTCTCTCCTAAAGATGCCGCAGGTAATTCTATTTACAAAAAAGCTAGGGATGCCTTTGCCGATCCTGCCGAACTAAAAGATGCTGCAAACATTGGCGCAAAAGCACTATCGCAAACAGAAGCACGAATCAGCGATCAGATTAAAAACTTTAGCCAAGCAGAACTTGATGCTTTTAGGGTTGGGGCTTTTGAGTCTTTGCGGCAAGAGTTGGGGACTTCTCTTGGTGGCAGAACAAAAATAATTAATGCGTACAAAAACCCTGTAGTGGCAGAAAAACTGCAAACCATTTTTGGGAGTGAATCTGCCTATAGACGATTTGCTACAAGCATGGCAAACGAGGAACGATTTAGGCTGCTAAATGCAACAGACAAAGGATCTCAAACAGTAAGCAGAGCAGCCGCCGCTGATGATCTCGGTATGGGCGCATTACAAGACGTTGCTGGAGTTGCTTCTGGTGTTGCTGGCGGCAGTCCTGCGGGGATCGGGCAAGGCTTGCTTAATCTGTTCAACCGCACAAAAATGCCTGAAACCACCAGAAACGAATTAGGACGAATCTTGTTGACCGGAGGCCAAGAGGGTCAAAACAATCTCCGCGCCATGATGCAAGCCGGAGAACGCATAGCAAGGCAACGGCAAGAATCGGCTCGACGCGCTGGAGTGTTTGCAACAACTCCAGTCGGGGCGGCTACTGGTGCCGCAGCCTATCAAATGGTTCCCGGTATTGAGTAATGGCGACCACTAACGAACTTGACGTTCGCCTGACCTCCCATGAGGCGGTATGCGAACTGCGGTATGAAACCATCAACGCCCGGTTAAAGAGGATTGAGCATATTGGCTTTACCGTTGCTGGGTTCATCATTGCCTTACTTATCCACCTTGTCCTGAAGGTCTAAACATGAAAAAGCTGCTTCTTCTCTTGCTGCTGCCGGTCAACGTGTTTGCCACAGAACTTATGATCTGCAATGGTGAATACGCCCTGTGTGCGGCTTCCGGTTCCACGCCTACCGGCAAGAAGATCATGGTCAAGGGCAAGGAGTTTGCAGAGGGGATGGCAGTCTGCCCTGTCCTTACGGGCCGAAGCGTAGCCAACGGTGCGCTGATGAATAAGTCCTGCGATGCCCCTGCCGGGAAGGTCTGGAGCCTGTTCTCTACCGTCAGCGAAGCGCCACAAGCGCCGACATGGGCGGTTGCGCCACTTGTGAAGCGATCCTTCATACTTGGCAAAGATTCTGGCATGAGTAATCAGTGGTCGTTCATCTGCGACAAACAAGCCAAGAAAGTGAACGGTGTAACCCTAGCGTCCTGCTACGGCCCGATCAACGAATCACCCTTTACAAATGGGCATATCAAGCCGGGTACTACAATCATTACCGATGCTCCGGTTGGAGTGTTGAACCCCGTAGGTGGAAACTTCTAGGAGACTATTATGGGCTGGCTCAGAAAGCGTTTTGGTGAACCGTCAACTCTGGCAGGACTTGGGATTTTGTTTGCTGTTGGAATCCCGCTTGTCCCGCAGCAGTATCAACTGCTGGCGCAAGGGCTGGCGGCTGCAATGGGGCTGGGTGCGGCTGGACGGGCAGATCCCGGTAACAAGTGACCCCGCATTTCAGCCTTGCAGAACTGACCCGCACCGATCACCGGACACTCGACAACACTCCAGATCCCGCCGCACTAGCCAACTTGCACCGGCTGGCGGCGTTTCTGGAGCAAGTCCGAGAGGTGCTGGGCGGCAGGGCGGTGGTAATCAATTCTGCCTACCGCAGCAAGGCCGTCAATGATGCCGTAGGAAGCAAGGATACAAGCCAGCACAGGCTTGGTTGCGCCGCCGATATCCGAGTACCGGGGATGAGTCCTGACGCTGTGGTGAGGGCTGTAATGGCCTCTGGGCTGGCTTATGACCAATTGATTAAAGAGTTTGATAGCTGGACGCACATCAGCATCCCAAACGCGCCCGATGCGTACGCTCGGAAAATGGTATTTATTATCGACAAGACCGGCACACACCTATTTCCCGTTGATCCAACTGGGCTGGCGGCGGTGTAGGCATCCTTGGCAGCGCCAAGTCTTGATCTTTCCTCCTCGCCCCTTCGGAACCAGCTTAACTGCAACGTTCATCTGGCAAGCGCCGCATAATTTTTGACTAGGGTTAGTGTCCTTATTCATAGTTTCCTCATCCTGAGCGCAACTCGCGCACGTTGATATCGTTTTTCTATTTGATCCGGCGTGTTGATGCCCTGCCGAATAATTGTGACTTGATCGCAACCAGCAAGGGCAAGTTTGGGCGGCGAGAGCCATGATGGGAGAGGAATTATCTCTACAGGCACTTTTCGTTTTGTCATTGTTAATCTAAAAGTTAGAAAAAAAAGCGGCTGACCTGTGCAAGCCAGCCGCCAAAAACGCCACGGGTGATAGGAGCAGACCCCGCAACGTCAAATCAAAGCAATGCAAATACTGGCGACTAGGCACAGGACAAACATAGCCCAAAGCGCCCAATCGGGCCACGGTTTCATTTGTTCCCCTCGCGTATAGGAGCCATCATGGTTTCTCCCCTGTGGTGTGGTGCGAATGGGGCTGCGATGCGTCATAAGACCGCTCCCCTTTCATACGATAGCGATCCACCACATCGTCAAACCGCTCACCGCGCATCGCCGCGTCATACAGCGCTGCGAACTCGCGCAAGTTTAATTTTCGGATGTACTCGTATCGTGCTGCGCGATCAAATATCTCCGCGCCGGGCAACTGCTGCGCCCAGTCAGGACGATCTGTTGCTGCCGTTGCGGATCGCGGCGCATCCATAGCTTGGGCGACTTGCGCCCATGCCTCCTGCAACTGCGTTTCCGCCGCCGCAAGGTGACCCTTGTAAGCAATCAACTCGCGCTCTAGCTGACGGGCGAAGGGCGCTCCAACCCATTCGCCGTTAATCGGCACCGTCACTTTGCCCAAGTCCACGGCGGCAGCATCCGTCCTCGGTGTGTTGCTCATTTGCTTTCCCTCCATGCGTCTGCCCATTCCGAGACTCCTGCGGTCATTCCGCTAATGACTTTTTGCGCCGCAATCAGTTTTTCCAGCATCGCGTCCCTTTCA
>Ga0222713_10001051_pt1 | contig 31667 bp, 48 predicted proteins | sample C33_649DmetaG_FD_165061 | JGI IMG/M metagenome (GOLD analysis project Ga0222713, IMG submission 165061) | Estuarine water microbial communities from San Francisco Bay, California, United States - C33_649D | ecosystem: Environmental > Aquatic > Marine > Unclassified | place: USA: California... | reverse complement strand
GTGTTTGTGCCTGGAAATGCCTTTGCTATGCCTTTGTAGTTGTATTTAGTATAACACAAAAATTGATGTGTTTAAAGTGTTTTTTTTGGGTTTTTTTTGGGCGAGTGAGGCCAACACCGATGTTAGTCTAAACAAGGCATAGGAAGATATCATAAGCACCAGTGTCGGCCACACATATTTAGCACACCTATCAAAATGGCTTAAGAATTTGTGTGCTCAAATATTTACAATTGGAAACGCCTGTTACACACGTGGCAGGTTATGATTTTGGTGTGTAGATTGGCTGTCTTATGGGACTTACACTTGCCGTTGGGGTGATCACAGGGATTGGTGTGCTTGGGTATCCTTACCCTGAATGTGTGACCATCGTCCTGGGGGCGAACATAGGTCTCTATGCCCCACTCTTTGAGTTTGTTCAGTAACTGCTTAGATGTTAGCGCCATCAATCATGGACTTCCACTGACCGCCTGTGTAATAGACAGGAATGCCCACGCCTGCTGAGTCTCCAGCATCCGAGCAGAAAGCAATCATCCCGTCTGCCAATCCGGATTGGGCGTTCAATTGTGCCGTGGTCTGTGGTGTCAACTTGATGATGTTCTCAACCGTTACTATGCTGGTGGCAGGATCCAGTGTGATATCGTTGCCTGATGTTGAGTTTAGTTCGTTGGGAATCTGTGAGGCAGATATCTGTGAGGAAGCGTTCAATCCCGCTACTCCTGATGCCTGGTTCCTTCCGTTTATCACATTAGCCAGCTCGTCCAATGCTGTTTTTAAATTGGCACGTGCCGCTGCCGGTGAATCTGTGCCCGAATCCAAATTGGTGGTCACTATGTTACTGCTGTTTGTCGGCCAAGTCATTTATGGTGTGCTCCTTTTCTATGTATGGTTGTCTCAGTGTGATACAGCCCTTAGGCAATACCGTGATATCCGCGTATTCTGTTTCAGCACCTTCTATGTTGGAATGTGATGCTGATGTAACGATCCAATCCGCTGTCTCGTGTATTACTTCTGCTATTGTAACACAGCGAGCGGGCTCCAACCTTTTGATTGCTTCCATATCGTGCCAAGTGGCCATCCCTGTGGGATCCCACCAATATATTTTCTCTAATTGTTTCATTTGTTTAATTTAATCTCCAAGTCTTGGTGTTTAACTGCCAAACTATTGTGCTTAGACTTGATCTCGTTGATTAGTTTAGCGGCTGATTCGTAGTCGTCTTTCAATTTGTTGTAGGCTGCTGCCAGTTCTCGCTGGTTTTTAAGGATGGACTGCTGGGCTTGTCTTAGGTGCGCCTGTTCCTCCTGTAATCTACACAAAAAATCGTATGGGTCAAAGTCTGTTAGCATTCTTTATACTCCTTATCATCAATATTTAAGTGTGTGTGTAAAAAAAGCAGGTTTTTTAGCATCTTTTTTAGGCCTCTACGATGTTGCCTGTAGCATCCGACACTAATTTAGGCAATCCTGCTATTTGTAGATACACATAGTGGTCTCTATTGGTGCCGTTGGTTGTGAACACAGCATATTTGGGGTTGGCTTTGTCCGCCAAACTTCTTACTACCACTATAGGTATTTCTGAAGCGTCTCCTGTGGGTGTGTTGAAGTAACCCACGTCCACATAGCCGTTGTCCACGTATGGGTCACCTGTGGATCCCGCTGAATCGATGCCGGAATCTGTGTATAAGGCTGTGCCGTGTAACGAGCTAATCAAACTATACTCTTGGGTTATGGGCACAATCCTCTCCGAAGTGCTGCCGGCGTGTGTGGCGCTATCTCCTTGGATGTATTCCACCTGTTTGGTGCCTTTTAATTTTGTGGTGACCTTGCTGATGGATGTCAGTGCCGGATCTCCACCTAAGGGTGTAAAAACTTCAATTTTAAATTGGAAATATCTTGCTCTAACTCCTGATAAGGTTGTGCTGGTGCCGGCGTTTATTACAGGACTGCCCGGCAAGTAACTGGAGGAGTCTATCTGGGTGTCGGCATAGACCTTTATGTTTACATCACCCACAGCGCTCACACTACACAAAGGATTTAAATCTGCTACCCTGCCAAAGTCTATGATATCAGTGTAATATTCTATGTCGGGCACACCCACTGAAGACACAAATCCGCCATCCCCTGTGTGCCAACTGACATTCCAATCATCCCAAGTGCCAATACCACTCTGCCAATCATATAATACGGGAAATAGTGCTCTTGCTTGTGGATCGTAATAATTTGCCATGGTTTATCCTAAACTATGTGTGGTCTCCCTCACATCGGGGTCTGTTGCCAAATCAATACCTTGTATGGCGTTGTTGAGGGCGGCCTCTAAATTTTTACCTGTGGTTGCCTGGGAATTTAGATCCGTGTAGGCAATCGCAGGATACGAACCTGTGCTACCATCCACGTATTCTTTGTTGGCATCATTGTTTGCCCAACGAGGCACAAAATAAGTGTCATCTGTGAAGTCCACCGAAAGATACAAAGGACGAGCTTGGGCGTTCTGTGTGTTGAATGTGAAATCTTGTTTCTTGTTGAGAGCACCTGTTGCCACTGAGTATGTGTATAGTCTTAATGTGTCTATTGTGGTGTCCTTGGGCGCTTGAACTCTGAAATTTAATTGACCATAGCCTGAAACTTCTGTGTATGTGGGATCAATAGCAAACTCACGTCCCGACACACCCACCAAGAGTGCTGAAGTTCCTCCACCTGTGCCAAACTCGTTGAAACTGGTCACGGTTGTTATGGCGTTGCCATCTTTAAAGGCTGACAATATGTTATTGACATCCAAAGGTAGCACGGTGGCTGCTGTGGAATAGAAAGGAACAGGTAATGGAACACCACCCTTAAGACCTGGTGGACTTGGTATAACAGGATCGGTCAATCTGGGTGGTCTAACAGAAACTGGATGTTCTGGTTGTGGTAAAGGCAAAGGCACCAAACTATAAAAGTCTGCTTGGTAGACCTGTGGAGGATTTTCTATCTGTTCTCCTGCCACAAAGGGATAAATGTTGGCATCGTGCTCGGTGGCTTCGATGCTGACCGTTGCTTCTGGGTTTATGCTGACTTTACTCACTCTAAATGTCTGTAGACTTAGATTGAACACGGTGCTGGTTACCCTTATGATGTCTCCCACTTCCAACTCCATCAGTGCTGGTGTGCCTGTGAATTGGATGTATCTTTGGTTACGTGATTTATACCAAATTGTTCTCGCTATGTTCCTTGCGATGGCCACGTTGGTTACAGAAGCATACATAAACTCTCCCACCAATTGTTCTCCGTTGTCTTCTGCCAATGCTGTGGTGTAGGTGGATGAAGTTTCTTCCGGCCACGCCACCTGTTGCTCTGTGAAATTTTTTGTGGGGTCTACATATTTGATTATGACTTGGTTAAATTTTTGTGCTTTGTTTTCTCCACTCAGCGTCATACCATACAAAAGTTCATCCTCTGTGACATCATACACCACATCCACATTAGCAGAATCTATGTCCCAATTGTTGCCACCATCGTCTATCCTAATTTTGTATCTGCCTCTTGAGTAAGGCATAAAACCTCTACAACCTTGGACTAATATTTTTACGTTTTCGATAATTTTTGCTCTCGTGTCCAAAACCACGTTGCTCAGCATAGCAGGACCATCCTGTGTGCCATTTTGGTCATAGTCGATGAGTTGATTACACTTGTTGGCTGCCACCCAAAAATACTTGGCGTCAATTTCTTCTTTTTGTATGCCGGCTCCGAAGCGAGGATTCATCATATAGTCCAAAAGATGATTTACTGGATTGTAGGATATGCCTTTGGTCAAATCGGCGTAATCGTTGGACAAATCTTCGGTGTAGCCTGTGTGTGTGGTTACATCGTAGACTTTTTTACCAATAATGTCGAACATCACATTAGGAATGCCACCTCCATATGGATTGTTTTCTGCTTCATCGTTTGATTCGATGTGTTTCCATTCGTATCTCATCACAGCATAAGCGATGCCCGGCATTCTTCTGGCATTAGATCCACGGTCATCCCAACTGGGTGCTCCGTTTGCCAACGAGCTCTGTGATTGTGACTCTGTGCCCGCAAACAATTGGAATGTCAATCTGTCCTTGTATCTACCTGAAGATGGAGCGTGTTCTGTGGTAAAAGCGGGATTTGAATTTGGTAACTCCACTTCGTCTATGAACACCCTGTTTACTTCTGCTATTTCTCCCTCACATAAGGCATACACCACGGTCAAATATCTGTTGTTTACGTCCGAAGTTTCTCCGTGTGTTTCTGCGAATATAATTTTACCACCGATACGTCTGTGACCATACACCACAGGGATTGGCTCGTTTGTGCCTTTCCTTGTAATTTTAACTCCCTCAATCTGTGCTGATTGGTCCGGAGCTCCACCGTTGTAGCCTGGTATGTCCGGCATCAGAGCACCTGTTAGCACCGAACCGATTGCCTTGACTGCCACATAACCCACTGCCGCTATGGCCACAGCACCAACGGCTATGGCAGCGGCTCCTGTTAATCCGATAGCACCACCTATGGCAGCGGCAATTGGTATCACTGGTCCTGCCTTGGCCATTGTGGGCAACAAGAAAGCTGGTATTGCCGCGGCTACTATTAGTGCCTTGTCCATTGTTTTAATCCTTTTACATACTGATTGCCTGCCAGTGTCATCAATCTACCATACAATTGGTCTGCTTTGTCCAAGAACAATTGGTTTTCTTCGTCCACTTCGAATTGGTCATTGAAAGCCACAGCTGTCGCAACAAAATAATCGCAGTCCATGGTTTCGAAGAAATGTTCGCAGGAGTCAAATAAACTCTTGCTCTTGTATCCGTTCCTGTATGAAGGATGGATATAGAAATATTGTATCAGACCTTCTTTTTTCCTGTTCCACGGATTCCAATGTGTTTGGCAACAGGCATAACCTATCACCTTGCCGTTCTCTTCCAACACCAATCCTTTGTAGTCCGGGTGTATCTTAATTTGCTTGATTAATTTTATTAATTCTTGTTCATCATAGTCGCCCAAGCCTGTGCCATTTTCTTGGCAGTGTCTTTCTGCTAACTCTATTACATCGTTTACATCTTCATTTCTAAAGTCTCTAATCATTGAATGGTCTCCCCCATGGTATGTCTGCTACGGTTTGGTCACTGAACTCGAACCCCCAATCTGTTGGGTGCTCTCTTTGTAGACTGCCTAAATTAGTTCTTCTGCCATTTGTCTTCTCGAAATTAGCAAATGTTGAAGCAACCTCTAACACTATGGTGGCAGTTTTTTTAGCGTCATTTACAGCATAGGATTGTATCTTGCCCTTGAATGTTACCACTGGTTCCCCTATGATAGCATAAGTGACAGGATTTAAGAAAGCCAGCCTCAGTGTGACCGACTTGTTGATTATTGCTGATGTGGCATATGTAGAGATGTTGGCAGTTTCTAAGGCACTCAAAGATATATTGGTTTTACCAACGATGACTTCTTGGCTTTCTTCTGCGCCTGTAATGCCTAAAAATGTGCCCTGTGCTTGGTATGTGTTGCTGTTGTAATCTATATCAAAGAAACAATCTGTAAAATAATTTGTGCCTGTGGCAGTTTGTATGTCCGCCATCTGGATGAGGATAAATTGGGTGCCTTCTAAGTGTGACCTAAGTGTTGAATCCAAAAGTCTTGGCATTTTATATATCCTCTACAAGACTAAACTCATATGTTACCGACTCATCTGTCTGATACTTGAAACTTTGTTGGTCACCGTTTATGAACATCCTAAAAGGAACCGCGTTTACGGTGACCTGTGTGTTGCCCCCCGCGGAGTCATCTTCTATGGCAGTTTGTAGCCCCGGAGTAATGTTGAGCGTGCCTACAGAAGAGCCGTCAATTGTTGTATCTGCTGTCACCATATAAACTTTGGTATGATTTTCGAACCTAACCACATCTCCCGCCTTCAACACGGTGATGTTTGTGCCAGCATCTGAGTAGATGTCAATTTGTGTGGATCCTATTGCCTTGGCAGCGGTGACATACATAGTTTGGTTTGGATAACCGCCCCTTGTGTAACTGATATTAGGCAGTGTGATGTCGAAGTTGTTTAAAGACCCCTGTGCCAACGTGGCAAATGCTTGTATAGACCTAAAATCATCTGGCATAACTCTTGGATACACAATTTTGACTCCGAACTTGGAATTTGCTGTGGCAAGTCTCAATGCTCTGCCTGATTGTGTTTCTGTTACCCTTGTGGATGTGATTGTTTCGAAATCCACACTCTTAAAACCTATTGTTGTGGGCCAACTGCCTATGTATGCCATATTATATCAATGCTCTCTTTCCTTGTCTATTTAAACCTTCGTTGATTATACCAACGATTGTGGCACGTCTGGACACCAAAAGTTCGTCGAATCCTGTAGCGTCTACCGTTGTGATGTTGAAGTTTACATTTACATCACCTTCGCCTGTTTGTGAAATGCTTTGGGTGGTTTGTCCATTTGGTAGGATGCTACCGGATGAGTTGGGCACAAATAACTCTGGTCCCTCTTCTCCCACGATGTAAGGATTGCCTTTTCTTACAGGTCCACCTTCTGCCAATCCTGGTATAGCAAAACCAAAACTGCCTGCTATGGATTTTATAGCAAATGTAAGGGCAGCCTGGACAGCAATTTTTACCAACTCTCTAATTACAAAACGAGAGAAGTCAGCAAAATTAAATTTACCTGTCATAACAAAATCAGTTAGGTCATTGGCCATTCTATCGTAGACCTGTGAACTGAGTGTGCCTAATTGTTTAATCATATCCGCTTGTTCTTGTATGTGTTGTCCAAACTGATAAAAAGGCGACTCCATGGCAGCCAAATCTAAAATTCTTTCATCCAATATAGCCAAACTATCGTTAAGTCCTGGCAAATTGGCTTTGAGTTCCATTAACAAATCTCTCTCTTCCTTGAGAGTTGGATCTAAGGCTGACATAGCCCTTTCTGTTTCTATTATGGTTCTCTTAATCTTGTCGTATTCTTTTCTTGCTTCTTCAACAGGCGTTCCTATGTCTTGAACTATTAATCTTTTGCCTGCTTCTGCTAAATCATCGTAGGGCTTGAGCATACCTTCTATAATGTCTTTGTTGCCTTTTATAGCGTCGGTATTTTTAATTGTTTCTTCCGTTAATTCGCCTAACACCAGCTCTTCTTTTTTGGTAGACTCTGTCTTTTTAGTGGATGCTGTTACCAATGCCATTGATGTCTGGAAGGCATCCATATCCAAGTTCATTCTTATTTTTTGAAGTTTGTTTATGTCTTCTAAAACACCCAATCCCAGATCGTCTATGCTCATCTCTCCGCCTGGAGTTCTTATGAAATCAATTTGTATTTCTTTTGCTTCTGCTAATCTTTCATCCAACAATTTCATTTGTTTGTTGATTTCTTTTAATCTTTCTTCGCCCTCCAATCCTGGATCAATAGTAAAATCTTTGTCCATTACGTCGTCTATGGCTCTGGAGATAGATCCTATGATGCCCACTATGGCTACTATCAACGCTTTACCTCTCCATCCCACTAATAGAGCACCGATGATGCCAAGTTCTTTAACAAAGTCTGGCAGGGCGTTGTAACCTGCTACCACATCATTAAGAGCATCTTTGACTATTGCTAATTCGTCTCCAAGACCTTTCATGAATTGTATGGTTTTGTCCAATCCAAGACCGATGCCCTCTCCTAATTGTTTGATTAGGTCATCATTCTTAACAATAAAATCTGTGATGTCTAAAACTAAATCTCTTAGCACCGGAGCAAACTGCTCGCCCAATGTGTATTTGGCGTTGTCCACAGCATCTTCCAAGTTTGAGAATGCCTGTGACAAGTTGCCTGATAGTGCCGCTGTTGCTCCACCAAATCTTTCCTCGAATCCTTCTTCCAAAGCACGAAGTATCTTTTGTGCTCCTTCCATAGATTGACCAAATTTAGCAACGTCTCTTCTTGCTATGCCTAATTTTTCGCTGAGAATCTCGAACACTGGGATACCTCTGTCTCCCAATCTTTGTAGTTCGACCAATCCCAAACCACCTGCTGTTGTTCTTGAATACAAGTCAGTGATGGCTTGTAGTGTGCCCATCCTGTCCGAAGTGACTGATGCCACATCTTGGAACATAGTCAATAATTTTGTGCTTGGTGTGATACCTGAGGATTGTAGTTTGATGAATGTGTTGGTCAAATCATCAACCGTAAAGATAGAGGTTGTAGCAAACTGCCTAATATAGTCGAATGCTTTCTGTCCTTCTTCAGCGGATCCTGTAACCGCGTTTAAGGCAATCCTCAAGTCTTGGAATCGTGCTGTGGTTGAGATTATAGACTTGACCACATAACCAGTGGCTATGCCAGCGAGAGTTTTGACCAGTAATCTGCCCCTATCATTAATAGAGGACATCTCTTTGTCAATGCCCTGTATCCGCTTGTTTATATTGCCTAACGCGGCAGCGGTTTTATCGTTTACGACTATGTCCAGGCCTATTCTTGACATTTGACATCGTCTCCCTTGATTGATCCGCTTTTAATTTGTAATAAGCACTCCATATCATCAGCTCCTGGACACTCAACTCCATTACTTCTTCCAAGCTCTTGCCCAAATCCTGTGCCACTTGGCACAGCAGAAGTAGTTCAGTGTCCTTTTTTAGTTTTTTACTAATTCCTCCTGTTTAACGTCCAAAGTAGCAGAATTTATTGCTGATGCTATCTTAGTGAGCACAGCAGGATCTACTTCGTTCATTAAAGTAAGTTTGTCGTGTTGTGTAAACATTCTGTTGCCATCTATTGTGAGCGCTTTTTGTATGATGCTCTCAACTAATGCTTCTACTATTTTGCCCTGTTGCTGTAAATCTAATATTTTTGATTCCACAGCAAACGAGTGAGCAGACTTGTAAAATATGTCTGTCTTCCACTCGTGGACGGTAATCTTTTTTAACTCGCCGTTTATTTTCTCAGCGAAGTGTTTTTTGGCATTTTCTAATACGTTCATTAATATTTTCTCCTTGTTATTTCGTTTAGTGTTGGACCAATAATACCTACTGGTGCCTGTTTGGAACTGCCTTGTTCCAATTTGTCTATGTAAATCACCCTGTTCTCGATTACCACTGCTTTGGTCAGTCTTTTCTTCTTCCAACCGTTCCTTGCTTTGCCTAATCTTATGGGTGTATTGGCACGGGCTACAACCACAATGTCATCGCTGACACGTTCAATAAGATTGTCCACTTGTCGTTGGACATCTGTATCGAATTGTCGTAAACCCGTAACCTTTACTTGTAACATCTTAAGATACAGCGGCCTCTACTAAAGAACCTGAACCTTGGAAATCCACGGTTGCTGTGATTAAGTCATCGTAAGATGATGTTCTTGTTACTGAAGTCACTAAAACTTCACCTGAGTATTTTTTAGCACCAACATCTGTTGATGTGTAAAATTCTATAGATAAAGTTCCTGTTTGTGAGTCTTCTGGATTGAAAACAGCACCATTGGTTGATAAGTGGTCATCGTTGTAAACCACTTCCATTGATCCTGTAAATTGTGTTAGACCCTTAGCATAAGTTCTTGCTCCACCTGAGTCCATGGAAGTTGTCTCCACGGTGTCGGCGGTGTGTGTGATGGTCCAAGATCTAACATCCGCTACTGCCGTTGGGTTCGCTGAGTCGTTGGTATCGACTTTAACGGTGCCCTTTTCTCCTGTTAAAACAGCCATTAGTTTTCTCCTTCTTGGTTGTTAAGATTATCATCGATGAATCCCTGATTCTGTTGTAAAAAATCGTGTTCTTCATCGTCGATAGTTGGTTGTTGTTCCACCACCGCTTCAACTGGTTTTATCCGTTTGCTGTTAGTGGGTTTTTTTGTGGTAGGAGTTGGTTTAGGAACTGCTTGTCCCTCTACAACCCAACCTCTACTTACAAAATCTTGTATTTTCTTATCCGCAACCTGTATTTTCTGATTGCCTCTTGTCATTGTTGCCATTATACTGCTCCTCCTCTAAAGTTGTATTTGACTTCAACCAGCATAGTAAATTCTCCCAACGGAGGCACTCTTGGTTGTATTTGTATTTGGCTTACTCTTGTGGTAACATTCAATCCCTCGCCTGCGGAATCAACTGCTCGCATTCTATCCGAGTTAAGAGTCTCTTCAATTCTTTCTATAAGATTATTTCTTTTTTGGTCAACACTTATGATGTGTGTGTTTCTCGAGTCACTTCTCACGTAACCCCTTATGGTAAATTCTATTGTGCCTCTGCGATATTGTCCCATCGCTATGTCTTCTCTAAGCTCGTTGCCCGATTCTATGACTATGGCAGGGAATTGTGTGATTGCTATTTTTTCTATATCAACAGGTTCTCTGCTGACCAGACCAGCACGGGGTGGTGCCATATCTGCTAAAACTTCTACTATATTTTGTGCTATTAGTTCGCGAGTGCTCATTACCTTTTAAGTCGTAGGTAATAAGTTGGTTCTTTCTCGGTGCTTACAACGGTGCCATCACCATCGTGGTCATATTCTGTGCCGTCCATTAATACTTTTTGGAACTCCATATCATATGCTTTACGATAGTAATCAAATTTTCTTTCGAATATATCCTGCTCTGAATTGAATGAACTCAACTTGGGAAAAATATAGTAACCCAAAGCATAGTAGCAAACTGCTCTTGTCCACTGGCTTGCTGTGAGCTTGCTGTCGTCCATTTCTATGTATTGACCTATAATCGATATGTCGTAACGACCTGCTTCCTGTGTGGGCCACCACTTTATCCTAATATCTCTGGTAACATCAGCGGCAGCATCACTCATTTCTGTTTCGAATGAATCTACGCCATAGTCCAAAATATTGGGTTCGTATCGTTTTATGTCGGATATTGTTATTGAAAGTGCCATTATAGTCCTTCTTTTTTTTTAACCTACAAGTCCTTCTTGTCTATTTTATTTAGTAAGGGCAATCTTTCAACTGCCCTTACATTAACGCCAGTATTAGAAAGTAAATGTGAACGGTACCACAAATACACTAATATTTACTTTAAGATTAGCTTAAAGTTGCTACGTTGTCAGACTTAACAAGCACACCGTGATTGTCAAAGATTTCTTTAACGCCGTATGTAGCAGAGCAAACGATTTCCGTTCCTCTTACTGAGGCGTTTCTTTCCGTCTCGATGTTCAGGTCTTTCTTAATAGCAATCGCTAAAGCGTCAGATGTCATAACAGCACAAGAAGCTCCTGTTGCTGAATCACCTACTGCTGAAGTTCCAATCAGTGCCGACTCATAGATGTCAACGCCTGCTAAGCGGCCGATAAAGCCTTCGTTTAACGCTTGGTTGCCTAAGTCAGATAAAGCGTGGCTCATCGCTGACGCACCTGAGTTAGTCAATTGCTTTTTAAGATCGAACGCCGCATTTGGTGAAATCACACCAACATATGGTCCATACACTGAGTTGTTTCTTAGTGTTGCTACTGCCTTAAAGATTAAGTCAGCTGACATTGCTGTTGAGTGGTCACCAACTACGTTAGAGAATCCAGCGAATAATGCCACGATGTCTTCGTCGATTTTTCTTGCGATTGTCTCACCAAAGATTTTACCAATCGAAGCTGCCACGTTGTCTGCCGCAGAATCTCTTGCTGTGTCTGTTAGTGTTGTCATCGCTGCGATTTCGTCTGTTTCAATCTGAACTACGGTCGCTGTGATTTGTTGGTTAGAAGCGTCTTGACCTTCACCTGTTGTGTATGTAGAACTAATTGGATAGATTGGCACTTGTGCTGTTTTTCCATTTTGTCCTGAAATGTCATACTCAGTGATGAGTGGTCTCAGCATCGCTTTCTCGTTCATTGTGAACAATGCTGATTGGACGATATTTGAATATAGTCCGGACAGGCCTGTAAACGAGTTAATCGTTACACTACCTGAAGTTGTTTCATTTGGCATAATTTTTCTCCTTTATGCTTTGTTAGTTTATTTGACTAAAGAGAAAATTATAAACGAATGCCTTTTGCTGCCATCAATTTCTTGTATTGCTCTCTGTGTGCTGGGTTCTTCATGTCCAAGTTTGCTAAGTCAATGCCTATTTGGGCTTGCTTGCCAACTGCTCCTTGAGCACCACTACCTTGCGGACCTGCCGCTCTGAAGTGGGGAGACGCTGTTAAGAACTCATCCACTAATTGCGATACAGAAATAGGATCACCATTATCGTTGTAACGGACAGATCCATTTTTGTCTACCACGTCTACGGTGCCTGCTTCGTTCAACTTCAATTGACTTCTCAACAGCGAAGCAACCTGTTCTGGGTTGATTGCTTTTAGTTTAGAAGCTTCGCTCAACAAAGCACCATCTACCTTAATAGAGTGAAGTTCCGTTTCGTATGATTTAATTTTAGAGTTAAACTTTTCAGCCTGCTCTTTCATCAATCTTTCATACTCACCACGCTTTTCCAACTCTTGTTGTTGGCGTGCTTCTTCTTGCTCTACTAAACTCTTGTAGTGGTCAACATCTACATTCGCGTATTTTTTTTCAAATTTAGCTCGTTCTCTTGCCACACGATTTTCAACTAATCTGTTGATTTCATCCTGTGTTAGTGCCTTCCCTTGTTGTTCCTCTTGAACTGCTTGTTCTTGAGCAGGTTGGGTAGTTTCATCCTGTGTTTGTCCAGTTTCGTCTGTCATTTGTATCTCCTTTTTTAAGTGTAGTGTCACTGCCGGTTAAGACCGTGTCTAAATATTTATACACGTCATCCGCCAAATGTGTAGATTTTGTGTTGGTTGACAAATTTTTGTGTAGGTGTTATAATAAAGATGTATTAAGGATTAGACTTTAATACACAAACAATAACCAAAACGGTTTTGTTCGGAGATAACGGAGGTGCTGTGCTGACGCCTCTCTAAATAATGTGGGCATTAGTTGATTAGTCCTGTCAGGGACGACTTGGTGAACAAGTCTATTAAGTGAACGCTCCGGCGGGCAGGACTAACAACTACTAATATCTTTTTCCGCCCTTTTTTGTGCCTTTTTTCATTTTGTTCTCTTTCTTTTTATTTGTTTTTCTTTTTGTATCCACTGGCGTAAATTGCTTTGGCTTGTCTTTGAGCCTGACTGCGGGTTTTGTAGACTTTGCCACTTTTGCCCCAACGATAACCACCTTTGACTTTTCTTACAGGCATTATTTCTTATCCGATTTAGGTCCTGAACCCACATAAAGTCCGAACCACGCCGCTCCTGCTCCAACGATGACAGATATGTAAGCACTCTGTTCCATGGTAGGGTTTGGCAAACTCATAAACCATTCTGTGGCTCTGAAGAAACACAAGCCATACAAACTTATTAGTAGTCTTGGCCATATTCTCCATTTGTCTACTTGTTCGGGTGTCATAATTTAAATCCTTTCTTCCAGGCCTGTATAGACCAGTAGGCTGCGGACAAGTTTTTTTGTCCTTTAACTTCTTTGAGCACGCCTCCCATCCTCGCCATAAAACTACGACGCCTTACATCGTTGTTCCTTTTGATGGACATTCCTTTTTGTCCGAAGTTAATCTTTTTTACGTTTCCTGTTCGTCGGTCTTTGACAAACACCTTAAACTTTTTTACATCACCTCTCATTGGTCTGTTAAGTGTGACTGATTTACCTCTGTATTTTGCCATTACATCATATCCTTGATGATTGGTAATAATATTGTTGCTATGATGCCCCATAATATCCACCACATACGATTGTCTATCTTGTCCACTTTGGTTTCAATTCTGTCTATGTCCTGTTTCATATGATGGAGATGGTTGTCTTTAATTTCTTTGGTTGAAGTTTCCAACACAGCCAATCTTTCTTCAACACTCTTAGGCATTAGTCTTCAATGCCCTTCCAACTTGGATGTTCTGCTTCTGCCCACGTGGGCAAATTTCTTTTTCTGTGTTGTAGTTCTGCTCTTACTTTACGGTTTAGTTTCCATAGTTTAAAAAGACTCATCCTTGCTCTGCGATGAGCAACCTTATTGTCGTTGACCATGGCTTTGTAGTAGTCTTTGTGGAATTGGATGTATGCTTCATCCATTTGTTTGACCAAATCAGATTTATAGTCTGGACACGCTACGAAGCGTTTTTTATGAACTATTAGACCCGCTAAAAAGTCTTGCCAATTCTGGATGGAGTTGGTTAATCTCTTCATTACTATATCCTTCTTCAATCATTTGTCTGAAGTGTGTGATTAGTTGCTCAGGTGACGTCACTGGAGAATGTTCTTGTGCCTGCGGTTGTGTTTCCATCATTTGTGTTTCCATCATATTCTCTTCATATGGTGCTGACTCTTCTGCCATTCTGTGTGTTTCGTAGTCTTCTTCGAATAGTGTCTCGAATATTTTCTCATCTATTTCTTTAAGGATGTAGGGATCTGATATATTGCTGTCCTTGGCTAATTTTAGCATATTGATGTCGTTGGCTTTGTCCTGTATTGAGAAAGACCTTGGATAATTTATTTCTCCATCAAAGGCCATACCCATATACATAGCGAATTGACGCCAAATCATTTCCTCGGCGTGTTCGAGGTTTAATGCTATGTCAGCCAATCTCGCGTTCAACATTTGGAACTCAGTCTGAAGTCCCACGCCGGATAATCTTCTGGACTCGACACTTCTTATGCCACCCAACGATGCCATTCTGTCTATAGATTCCACTTTTTGGCTGATGCTCTTTAGCACACTATCAATTGAAGCGCCATTTGGCTGTAAAAGATAGGGGCGTAAATTCGGGTCTATGCCATCCTCGACTTGTATAATAGCACCTGCTCCTGCTGAAGCATCAGTGCCTGCTGTCTTAACGAGTGCGGGATGGTTTGTAAGTCTAATTATTTGCTCAATTTCGCTGTATTCTTCGTATATGCTTCTTTGTATATCTGCTATGTCGTTTACTAAACTAATTCCAATTCCACGTTTGTTGCCACGTTGAGCATAAACTGGGCAAATAGGAATCATCCCAATTTCATTGGGCTGTTCTTGGATAAGTTCTACATCGTTTGATTTGTCAGCTCCTACTTTAAATGCTCTAATTGTGTCTAATGTGTATTCTCTTATCACGGTGTATTCTTTTTGTGTTTCTTCTTTGAGTTTCACATAATTTAATCTATACAGACCTGACTCTGTTCTTTCATAGTTCCAATCCAACACATTCTCTGGTGTAAACATAGTGGCATAAGGTCTGATGCCTTGTGCTAACTCATCTGCTCTTGTGTAGGCATTAGAAACTGGTTTGTCTATGGCTACCCACACCACTCCGTATACCATAGCATATGTGGCTACGTCTCTCATAAACTGGTCAAAACTTCTGCCATCTAAATCAGCGTCTTGGTAGAATTGTTCAATTGCTGGTAAATTTTCTAACATACCTAAATTTCTTTTTGGTGATTTTCTGTAGAGGAAGGAATTGTAAATGCCTATTACTGAGCGGCAATGATTGTCCAAAGCAACCTGTCGCAACCTTTTCATATAATCGTCTGTGCTTTCGTAATAGTAAGGCTCTAAATATTTGCCCAAAAAGTGATCGTAGCCGCCAGTGTAAGCATCGCCCAAATATGTCCATCTTGGTAGATACATCTTATAAAGCGGATGTGTCTTTTGGATATATTCCAAATCATACTCGAGTATGCCTGGTAACGCCTTACCCGGATAATTGATTGCCATTAAATTTTTCCTCCTCTAAATGTAAATCTTTGGACTGGGTTGGTTTCATGAATAGTTGTTATTGGATACAAATAATCTACCATATAAGAACAAGCGTCAAATATGTGCTCGTATCCATTTTTTTCTATTATACTGCTTTCGTCTTTATAACTCAATCTTTCCAAACTCTTAATTAAATTTTTACACTTAGGATCAACAAACAAACCAACTTCGTCTCGGGCATTTAATAATTTAGTGTTGAGTGAGTTTACTCTGTCTTTAACTGGAGTATGACTGGATCTAAGTTTACAAATGAATCCATTGTTTTGTAGGATGCTTAAATCTGTTTTACCACCTGCTGAAGTTCTCTTTTGTTTACAAGCAGGATCTGGGTAAACAAACATTTTATATTGTCCATATTTTTGTTTCAACCAATCACACATCTCTTGAGTGTGTGTGCCATCCAAATATAATTCGTCAATCACGTGGATGTAATTGTCAATCACAGCAATAGTTGCCGTGCCCGGACTAATATTGAAGTCCATACCTATATGTAATTCTGCGATTGTGCCATTGTAAGGTCTGATGTGTCTGTTTCTGTCGAAGTTGTATGCCACACTCTTACGCCAAGTTGTAAAAGTTGCTTCATACTCTTGTTGATAAGTGAGATGGTCAAGTTCTCGTTTGGCTTGATTAATTTCTTCTTGTGTGACTATGCCACCATCGATTGTTTTGTATGTGTGAGCACCCCAATCGTCTCTTGATTGTGCTTCAACAAACATTTCATGACTCCAACTGCCAACTCCACGAGGTGTGCCCGTGAACATCGCTTTGCCCATCTTGTCTGAAAGTGTTGGTCTTAACACTTCTGTCCAAGCTCTTGGATCTATGTCCTGAAACTCGTCCAGCACCAAAAAGTCTAAGCCCACTCCTCTCAGCGAGTCCGGATTGTCAGCACCTTTGAGTGATATTCTTGATCCGTTCTTTAAACGAATAACCATTTCGCTTTCGTTGGTGTTTTCTACCCAACGTAAATCTTTTAATTTTCTTTTGAGTTTGTCCCAAACGATTTGTTTGCTCATCCTATATGAAGGACTAACATACCAGCATTCTGCTCTGTCTTTGGCAGCGGCGTGTTTGGCTAATTGTCTTACAGCACAATGAGTTTTTCCGAAACGCCTTCCCGTAACTGCTACCACGAATCTTGACTCATCGCTACAGATTGTTTGTTGTGCTGGACTTAATGCCATTAATCTTCATCCCTCCACGGTAGTGGTTGTGTGCCTTCGCTGTCATCCACTTGATCCCGCTGTTTTAATACCTGCTTGCCAAGCCAGATTAACATCTTGGTGTCACCTTGTAGAGCCTTATCGAATTGGACTCTACGTAAACTTTGTTTGCCTTGTGCTCTGCCCTGCTCAATCACATCCATGAATCTTCTCTTGAGTGTTTCTACGTTTGTGTTTGCCGCTTCTGCTATTTCTGGCAATGAACATTGTATTGATGCTAATCTAAGGATTAGATTTCTGTCTATTGTTCTGTATTTCTTACCTGTATTATTTGGAGCTGCCATTATAATTGTCTCTCCACACATTTTATTCTAAAGTTTCTTGAATCTGTTAGTCCACCATCTGTTGTTATGGTGTATTCTACATTGTAAATTTGTCCACCTTCACCGCCTGATATATTTGCTGTGACTTTTTTGTTGTCGTTGATTGCTGTTGAATCAACTGATAGACTTGTGCTATCTCCCACGGTGTTTGTGATTGTTACCGTTGCCGAACTTACTACTTCTGCGGCAGGTAGCCAATCTGTCCAATCCACGGTATAATCTAATGTGGCGGCAGGATCTTTAATAATGTAAGCACCTATATTGTCTTGTTTGAATCCTGTGAGTTGTGCCATTAACCAATTCTCCTTTCGTTGCTGCCAACGGGTGTGCCTCTGTCTAAAATTAGGTGCTGTGCTTTAATTTGTCTTGTTTCCTGAGGCACTATGTAAGACCTAATTTCTTGTCCAACTTTATTTACACGATTCTCCGTGTCAATTGTGTATAATCTGTTTTCTTTTTGAACAATTATACGTCTTGTCTCGCTTGTAACCCTAAATGTCCTGTATGGATCAACAATTTTATATTGTGCTATGGTTAGGGCAAAGCCATTTGATTGTATGGAAGCCTCTAAATCTTTGAGATATCCGCCTAATGCTGTGAGTTGTGAATCTATTCTTGCCAACAAAGAAGTGCCTGGTATGATGGTGCCTTCCAGTGCCAATTGTGTGTCGCTGTTTACATCTGTGTCGCCTGATAGTAGATAGCCTGCTGTTGTAGCCAATTGAGATTGGACAATTAAATTGTCATCTATGTCTATGATATTTGTTGCTGTTGTGGCTTGGACAAAATCAGCAACCGATGGTATGGTAAATCCTCCGTGGATTATGCCTGCTGAAGTGCCTGCGGTTTGGTTGATTGTAAATTGACAATCAGCTGAATACAACAACGACCCTGAAGCAATAAGATAACCGCCTGTAACATTAATCTGTGAAGCACTCTCTAATATGCCCTCTCCGTTGTATAATCTAAATCCTGATGCTTGTAGTTGAGATTGTATGCTGTATTCTTGATACTCTTCCGGGCTGGTGTAATCGTCTGTCACATAGTAGTTGTGATAGTTCTGTCCACCTATCTCTAATAAATTGCCTGCTGTGCCTGAAGTAGCAACATCAGACGAAATTATAGCGGATGACCCTAATAAGTTTGCTCCAGTCACATTAACTTGTATGTCGGATGATATTGATGCTTGACCTTGTATGCTGGGTCTTACTATGCCACTGAATGTGGTTTGTATGTCCGAACTGATGGAGGTTTCGCCAAATTGTGCTATACCTCCCACCACACTGAATTGAAAATCTGTTTGGTAACTATTTGTGAGATCTGGTAAAACGATAAAACTTACATAACCCCCCTCACTGCTGTCCCCATCCAACACATAGTCACCCTGTGTGCTGTCGGCATTTGTGACATAGAAAATATCCACAGAGGACAAATCAAATCCGTGTGTGACTGCTGAAGTTATTGTTGGCACCAATTGACTGCTGATGTCAGCAGATGCTGGTCTGGTCACTCCTGCTTGACAGGACAATTGGGCATCAACGGCGGGAGAAGAAAAGCCTCCCCTAATGAATCCTGCTGTGCCTGTTAGTGTGGATTGAACTGATATGTCTTCAAATGTGTCACCACCCACACCGTCAATTGAAAATAGATTGCCTTCCCAGTGCCAAGAAGCATCGACATTATAAATTCTGGTGACAGAATAGCTCCTCGAGAATGCCCCGTTGCTTGCCGTGGTGCCACCGGTGAAAGTTTGTGTGGTGCTCACACTGGCGGGTAAATTATTTGTGGCACCGGCTTGAGTGCCACTGCCTCTGTAATAAAAATCTGTGCCTAAATTACTTGAGGATAATGTCCTTGGTCCATCCACATCATAGGAATCAATTGAATTGACGGCGAGTGTGAAATTGATGGATGTGTAATTGAACATAACTTGATACACATATTTGGAAGAATTATATGTGTTGGTGGGTCCATCGGGATCATAACCCGGCCAATTACTGCTGAAAGATTGTGAGGCGGTGCTGGTTGAGGAGGTGGAGTTGTTGTCTGTCGCTAAGGTAGGTCCGTTGGCAAATACGGCTGTGGACAGCGTGTCCGCGAATACATTCTGAACGGTTGTAGTCAAACACCACCCTCCTTAATTGGGATTAAGTTAGGCTGATTTGTAAGTTGCCTGTTGCGATTTGAAAAGTGTCGCCCGTTGTTACCGTTTTGGAAGTTGTGAGTTCACCATAGAATAACACATTGCCTGATGTGGAAGCATCCATCACTGCCACACAAGTCACCGCTCCGTCATAGTTGGCAGTTGCCACTGGAAAAGTCACCGTGCCTGTGTTTTGTGTTGCTCCACTGGTAGAGGCATCGAATGCCACCGTCTGTCTTGAGTAGTTGCCCAGTGTGATTTCGTCTGATAGTGTGCCCGCCTCTAAGTTGGCCAACACCGCTGCCGCTGTGCCGTAAAATAGTGCCACCCACAAACCGGTTGGTTGTGTGAAGGCTGTGTTTCTGAGTGTATGGTCGAGAAGTTTGTCCTCGAGGTAATTTGAAGCCGCGTTGCTCATTTAATTGTTCTCCTTATAAGGTTGGTTTGTTATAACAAATGTATTTACTTGATTACGCTGTCCACAACACCCACTGAGTGTTGTCTTGGTCCCAAATATACATTGTGTTTTCATCACCTGGGTATGCCACGGGTGGAATGTATTTTTTCTGTGTGTCATCCCACACCCAGTTGTCATATGGTTTGGGTTGGTAAAATCCATCCTTGTCAGCATCGTAATACATACCGATGGCAGGGAATCTAAATCTTATATTGTTGTTGTATGAACACTGCTTCCACACCGTGTCAGCACCATATAGTGATTGAAGATGTGTGATGCCCGATTGTTCGTTTTCTGTGCCGCCATCATCTAATACTGGATTAGCAACCACAATTATTCTTTGAACAATATTTTCTGAATTTAATTCTGCGAAATGTGCCATTATGCTGTGTAAGTCCCCGATCCTGTGAATTTTACTATGGTGTCCGAACCTGATGTGGTCACCGTGGGCGAACCTGATGTGGTGCCCGAATAATTTGCTGTGGCCATTCTCAGTATCACAACACCTGAACCTCCTGCTCCACTCAAGTCACCGGTGTGTCCTCCCTCACGTTGGCCTCCACCGCCACCGCCTCTGTTAGCACTACCGGATGTGGTTTTATTAGTTCCACCACCGGCTCCACCACCACCATCTCCACCTCTATAATTGGGTCCAGTATTAGAACTGGTGCATCCTGCTCCGCCACCTGCGAAACTTTCCGAGCTGCCTGTGATAGTCAAACCTTTACCGTCACCACCGTATCCACCGGTGCCATCTAATCCGTCGGTGTTGCCTGCTTCTCCGGCTCCTCCTCCACCACCACCGTATGTGCCACCTCCTGGTCCAGGACCTCCGGCGAATCCTTGGTTGGCTGTGCCTGCGCCTGCGCCACCTGCTTGTGCTGAACTTGTTCTGGAGTTTCCTCCACCTGAACCTCCGTCTCTGCCTTTGGTGTATGTATAGGTGCCAGAGTCATAAAGATAGTTGTAACCACCTCCACCACCTCCCACTGAGGTTATTGTTGTGATGCCCGAACCTGATACAGATGAATCTGAGCCATCGTTGCCAAAATTGCCACCTGTGGGTGTGCCACCTTCTGCTGTGGCTGCGGCACCTCCTGCTCCAACGGTTATGGTGTAAACGGTGCCACTTGAGAATGTGAGAGCGGATTCTGTTGATCCACCTCCACCAGTGCCTTCGTTGTTGTATGAATTTCTCAATCCGCCAGCACCGCCTCCTCCACCAACCCAAGCACCGCCTGAAGCTCCGCCTGCTACAATGAGGTAATCCACACTATAAGTGGCAGCACCTACGCCGCCCACGGCTGCTGTAGAAAATACGCTTCTACCGAATCCCAAAGGCATTATTGGTAGTCCTTTACGATGTTGCCCAGTATTTCTGTGCCTGTGTTGAACACCGTGACAACGTCAGTGCCTGATGCTGTCAGTGTTGGGGCACCACCGGGGAATTTTATCGCTGTGGATGTGTCATCACTGAATGTGCCAGTGTGTGATCCATTGCTGACTATGATCAGTGTGTGACTTCTGCCTGTGGGTAAATTTAAAAAAGTAAATTGACTGGAGTGTGATAGTGCCACCCTTGATACAGAAGTAGCAGAACAATCCACGTTTATTGATGTAGAACTTGTGAGTGCGGTTACGGTTTCTTTGTAGGTTTTTTCAAACACCGCTTCCGATTTCAGCGCCAGTTGAGTGCCAAATATAGCAACCTCTTGCTGAGCGTAGGAATCGCCATTGTGTCCATAAGCATCTAACTCCAAAGAACCGCCACCTGAATTTAATGCTACCACACCTGTGTCAAAATTGTAACCAAAGAACACACCCAAGTCGCCTGTTGACGAAGATGCCGGCTGTGAGTAGACTTGGTCATCAAATTGTAGACCGATGTATTGGATGTTGGAACCCGATCCGCTCACTGAAGAACCATTTAGGTATTGACCTAATTGGAATCTTGCTGTGGTGCCATCATCATAAACTTTCAAAGGAAAATCACCATAGTTGTTGTAATCCACTGCTGATGTGTCGTGTTGGATTTGTAATTCTGTTTGGTCCACCATAACCACACCTGTGCCATTGGGTGCTAATACGATGTCACCATTTGATACAGAAACAATTGAGTTGCCATTTACATCCAATGATCCGCCCAATTGGGGAGTGGTGTCTTCCACCACATCCAGGATACCTGTGTCGGTGTCTGTGACCGTGTTGGTTATTGTTAGTGTGTTGCCAGTGATGGATGTGGTGATACCCGTGCCACCAGCAATTTTTAAAGTGTTGCCCAGAGTGAACTCTGTGCCTGTTGAATCGTCGCCCACCACAATGATGCCGTTATCTAAAACGTGGATAAAGTTATTATCAAGTTCTTGGAATGAGAGAGCGGATCCCTTTGTAGTTGCTTGGGCATTGGATTCTTGTCTGAGTGTAATCGCCATACTATTATTTATTGGATTGAGATGCTAATTGTTGATTAAATGTAAGGTGTTGATGGTATTTTACGTTTACACCATATTCCACACAATCTATATTAACAGGCGAGTGTATGTAAAAGTCTATTTGTCTGTTGTCAGTGAATATCTTTTGCCATAATTGACGCCATTGGACATACAAAGTCAAATCCCTGTGTGGTCTTGGTATCATGGTGTCTTGATTGCTGGTCATATCATCGCTCCATAATGTGTCACAGCCATATATGTGGATGGTTGTGTGTGCCAAAGATAATAATTTTAAACAAGCGAATTGGGCATTGTTGTAGGGTATTGCTGTGTTGTGGCACTGCTCTACCTCCAGTTGTAATTGGTATTGCTGGATCAGTCTGTTGGCTTTAGGGCTTGTCCAAACCAATTTGTCTGTCAGCAATTGATTTTTGTAGATGTATTCTATAGGTTGTGGATCAATTATGGACACCACATCGTGTGGTATGTGCCAATTGAGATTACACACAACCTTAAATCCGTCTTGATTTCTATAGTATTTTTGGCTGGGACCATTTCCTATGATTATTCCTATTGACTTTTCCATTTTTCTTATTTAATTTATAAATATATGTATGCTAATCAAAAAAGTCTTTACACCAAGAAGTGTATCAACTTATGGTTTACCACAACCTTGGAGCACCCGTTATGCCAGGCACAAAGCTCAGGCAAAATACAGGCACGAACTATATGAACTTACTCCGGCTCAATACTACGACATATGGTTGTCCAGTGGGAGGTCAAGCCAGGCTGGCAGACATAAGGGTCAATACACTATGATTAGGGTTGACTCTAAATTACCATGGACTGAGGGTAACATCAGCATAATCCGAAGAAGTGAACACACCAAGAGCAATATGAATCGCTATTGGTCACGTGGATTTGCCGAATAGTCCGATACACCGATGTGCTGGGTGGACCAGCACATCTTAACTTAGACCTTATAAAGGAGGCAAAATGACAAACGACGACACAAGTCTTAAGTTCTTAAGACTATACAAAGAACGTAGAGCAATCTACGATCAAGGCAAAGAGATGGAGGAAGATGTTCGTGGCATAGGCTACTACTTCGACCTTTGTGCGGAACTCAACAAACAGGACTGCTTTGCCATAATCACTGAGATAAGAGATTTAATATCGCAGGGTATTAAACCTCCCTTCAAAATACAAACCATAGACACAATTGAAAGAAAATTGGTTAGCCAAACCAAAGCCAGTAAATCTGTGAGATGGCAATTGTGTATGATGATGTGTGATTGGATGGATGTAATCAACGACAAAGCACCACGCCCGGTCAACAAAAGAACAAATATTATCAGAACTGCCTATCAACAGGCAAATAAATTGTTCGAATTTAATTAATATATCTTTGTGTGATGCCCCTGATTTAAAGGGGCATTACAGGTTGACAGGTAAATACAAAGAAACTATAATAATCAAATGTCAGAAAAGAAAAAAACACTTTCTCAATTGGCTGTAGAACACGGCGTAAGTCGTGAGGCAATGAGAAAACGATTAAAACGTAACGGGCAACCAGACCTGCCCGACCCAAACAATATTAGCCACAATCGAGGAGACAGCAAATACACATACCAAGGTGAAACTGCCAAGCACTGGGCAAAATTATACAATGTCACTGAGTGGCGCGTGGTTGAGTCCATCAAACGTGGTGAAAAATTAGAGGAAGTCTATGGTTGAACTGAGATTGGAAGATTTGGAGACCACAACACTCCAAGACCGCAGGGACAATTTGTTGAAAGAAATCAACGATTTGGCAGAACGTAAAGATATTACAGACAGCGAATACTGGGCAGTGTATCATCAACTTAATCGAGATATCACAGCCATAGAACAGGAATTGAGAAACAGAGGGCTATAATTTTGTTCCATTGTATCAGAGGCACAGCAGGTAGTGGTAAAACCACAGCAGTCAAAAGCATCAAAAGGCTGTATCCAAAATATAGTGTGATTATGAAAGACAAGTTAGGGCAACAGATTATAAATTTATGCCATGGTCACCAAACTCTTGCTGATTGTGTGATTGTGGGACAATATGTAGAACACACCGACAAGATAACCACTGGTGGTGACAGCATATATTATACAGAACAATTAAAATTGGCTGCCAAATATGTTGACAGCCACGGATACGATGTGATATGGGAAGGCATCATACACCAGAGTTATCCCATATTCGAAGAGTTGTCACGCCTAAGCCCTGTTTGTGTGTATTATATGGATGAAACAGAAGACACCATACTCAAAAGAAGAATAAAACGTAGCAAGAGCAGAGGATATGACCATCAGATGACCACTGCCACTGGCATACACTTCTTAGACAAACTCAAAAGCGAAAATCTCCGCATCCAAGAACTTGAAAATGTGGAACTCATACACACCCATAGCCAATTGGTCAAGGATTTGTTCGTGGATAGGCTACAATCCAGACCAACTCGACCTTTTGAAGACGAAGATTTGTGGGACTTCAAGTGTAGATACGACCACATCAAGAGTATTAGAAGCAAAAGACGTGAAATCGTCAGTGATTTGTTCACATACACCGACTAAAACACCAATAAAACAGCGATTTATACATAGGTTGACACATTGCCTAATGACTATACAATTATATTATTAACTTATTAAGGAGCAAACAACGATGAAAACAGAACACATCAGGGACATTATGGACAGACTCACAAGGTCAAAGTATATGAGTTTGGATCATCAAAGCAAAGACGAACTGCTGTTCGACTATGCTGAATACAAAGGCATCACCGAACCGTGGTTGGATTGGATAGGTGTTGAAGAAGAATTTGTGTGGCACTTACACGATGAAAAAGAAGAGTTGGTGTAGGTTGACAAATTTTAACCAAGAATTTATAATGAAGATATAACTCAAACAAGGAGCAAACAACAAATGACTAACAGACGACCAGCAAAATTGTTCCAAGATGGAACAGAATTGTTAAACACTAAGATTAGGGTATCACAAAAAAGATATCATGACTCTCAGTGGAAACACAATAAAATATTGGAGACTCCACACCTATCTTACTCAGGTGACAAATGTCCAGACTCTCCAGAAGTGGTGTCACACTACAACAAACGAGAAGCAGAAGGCCATAATATGTTCGAGTGTCCAGAAAACTTTTGGGAATTGGATTTCAACAAATGCCACGAAGATATTGGCATTAGTCTTACACCCAGAGAGGGTGTGACTAATCGTATGGGCTACGAATTCGAACTTCGAAGAGTAATACTACAGGCAAAGCATAGACTGGACAAAAGATGGCAACAAATCTACAACCAGTATGTGGACGAAAATGTATTCCAAGATGAACTTGGGCGTTTTGTAAAAGGACAAGATCCTGTAGAAATCACCGAAGGTGCTACATCATAATAAATTTAACTGGGCCCTGTGCCAGCAGGAAAACACAAAAAAATCCTGCTTATAAGGGCTTAGATTGACAGAACAGGTAAATATAGTAAAATTAATCAAACAAGGAGCAAACAACCAATGAAACAACTAAGCAAGAGTGGTCGTGGTCAGAGTATATGGATCACACCGGATGGATATGTGGTATGTGACCGTAATGAACGACCACGTAAACGATTCAATAGGACATATAAAACTTTCGACGAAGCGGAGCAAATGTTCCGTTTCTTGGTGAAGATGGATAATTGTAAGACATTCGAAGAACAAATGGATGTCCTATATAGGACTTTGTAATGTTACCAAAACCACAAACAAAGATTTACAGCGAGATGTCCTATGTGGTCTGTATGCCAAGACACAAAAATAGGAAGCAAACGGTCAAGGATTATTTTGGCAGACTTATTCCCCATCAATATTATAAAACCAAAGGCTACTGGGAGTCACAAACTCTTGTGGCAAGGAATCAATTACAAACCCAAGAAGTGGTAGCCATAGTGGTAAATGGTATGCTGATTAAAGAACTGCTCACCAAACAACAGCCACACGTGATTTACCTGGAAGATGAATGGCGCGAATACACTGGAAAGATGTTCGAGTCCCAAGGTGTAGTGGAAGCCCTTAACCAATTTAACAAGGACTGGGATGACCAGTGTCTGTTAGAGGCTTGGGAGAATGGTCTAACAAAAACAGACAAAAGACTGCCCACCTATTTGGCCAACAACCTTAAGGGTTCCAGGAATAGGCAGATATTTGCCGCTTGCCAGCAATGGTTTTGGCAACAGGAAAGCCAGCAAAAACAAGGGCAAACAGCATAGGTTGACATATTGTAAGCCAGAAAGTATAATGAAAGTATGAAAACAACTCAACAGCAAACTATAATCCATCACTGGGTTACAGACAAACTTGAACAAGACTATGGCATCAAATCTTTAGAGCAGATTGAGCAGTCAGGTCTATTACAAACAGAATGTAAGGTATTGCCACATTTGGCTGAAGACCAAATGCCTATGGACGTGCTTTGGTTTACCAAAAACGACAATCTTCCAGGCGCCAGCACCAGCATACCACTCAGCATATTAGACAACGCCGCTAAATTGTGTGACCTGCTAAAAAGGAGAGTTTCTGCCTCGGACTTGGAGGGTAGAATTGTATTAAGACCAGAGCCCAAGACCTACAGAAGATATTCTTTCGTGGCCGAGGACATAGGTGCTGTTTGGTGGCACAGATACAGAGCCAAATGGTGTGGCATCAGTGTCAAGAAGAAGAACTGGGTAAAGAGTTTGGATCTCAAGAGCAGGATAAATGGCGACGATGTCACAGACTATTATGTGTGTGAGCAGGACGTGCCAATCAGCAAGGCAATAGAAGTCCGTGACTACACTTTTACCCAAGAACAAGTGATCAACAATTTAGGATTTAAATCCGTGGCAGACATCTACACCAGACAATTGCCACTATTGGAGAAAGTATATGGATAAGAACTACCAAAAAAGAAGTTTAGTGGTGGGTTTGGGATTTGGACAATTATACGTCGACCAACTCAAAAAATTAGGGCACACCGTGGTAACGGTGGACGCCGATGTCAGCAAGGGAGCCGACTTTACTAATGTGGACGATGCTTTGGACTTCAACTATGACTACGACACTGCCCACATCTGCCTGCCCAATCATCTACACCGCGAAATAGCACACCACGTCGGTTTCAACAGCAGGGTTGTGTTCGTGGAAAAACCAGGCTTCGAGGATGCCCAGTGGTGGCACAATATGGCACAACAGAACGGTGAAAAAAAACTGATTATGACCAAGAACAACCAATACAGGAAGATATGGCCTCAATTGAGAGCCTACATCAGGCAACACCCTGAACAAGAGATCCGCATAAACTGGATCAACAAGGACAGAGTGCCTAATCCAGGCAGTTGGTTCACAGACAAAAGCAAATCGTTTGGTGGAGTCAGCAGAGACCTTATGCCACACCTATTGAGTATGGTGTGTGTGCTGTTGCCCGACGACTACCATCGTTTAAAACTCACACAAAGAACACTCGAACAGCGTTACACACTTCAAGATATGGCACAAACAGACTATGGCTCTATACAAAAGGATGGCGTGTATGATGTGGACGATTTGTGTGTGCTGACATATGAACTGCCAGACTCACCCATAAAATTAAAACTCACAGCGGATTGGAAGAGCAACCAAGAAGATGACATAGCCATACACATAGGCAACTGCCACACTGAATTGGGCTTGTGTCCGGATTGGTGCTACAAGGATATGATTGCCAAAACCATCGAAATGGATGGCTACTATGACCAATGGTGGTGGGATCAGCAGATGTGTGAGGATGTGTGGATCCATGAACAAATCACAGGTGAAACAATCAGCAACACCGGTGGATTTGGAGCCAGCGTCTACACACAATTAATGGGAAGGTAGACAAATCACACAAAGAGTTTACAATATAACACCAAGGAGCAAACAACTATGACAAAAATATTAGCAACACAAGGCAAGGGATGGTATGAAACCACATATCAAGTGCCTGACATAACAGACAGACAGATCCGTGTCCGTAGTGTGCTGACTGGCGTGTGTTCCAGCGATGTGGCAATGGGCAAGGGCGAGTTTGGCCCTCTACCTTTACATTGTATGGGACACGAAGGTTTGGCACAGGTCATTGAAGTGGGCAAGGATGTCCAGGACTGCCAAGTGGGCGACTATGTGGCCACCAGAGGTGAGCCTGCTTTCGCTGACGAGTATGTGTGTGAGCCCCAAACCTACGTGGTGGTGCCAGAAGCACTGCCAAGATACATCTTAGAGCCAGTGGCTTGTGCCCTTAATTGTGTGGGCTACAAGGCACAAACAGCAGTCAGTCACTGCCACATAGATCACACTCCAAGGATGCTGATAATAGGCACAGGATTTTTGAGCAAGGTAATCTGCCAGTATATGCTCACACAAAAACCCACGTGGCAAGTCACGGTGTGGGGCACCTATCACAAAGACTATTTCAACCAATTGGGTGTAGAAGTGGTGGACACACCCCGAGGCGAGTATCATTGGTGTGTGGACTTGAGTCCCACCGACAGGATACAATCAGTCCAAATGGCACAGAATGGCTGTGTGGTGTTGGCAGCGGAGAAGCACCCCAAACTCCTTATGGACTTCCAGCAATGGCTTTGGCAGTCAGTGAGTGTGGTGTTGCCCTCCCCAAGAGCAAGTGGCTTCCATCACAAAATGGCACAGGCACGCGACTTGATCCACAAGGGTGTGATTGAAGTGGATCAGTTATGGTCAACACCCACACCAAGAGCACAATGGCCATCAGCATTTGACCAACAGGGGCAGAGGCAGTGTATAAGATTCTAACGGTTTGTGGCAGGTGGATGTCAGCCACAATGGGAGCAGGGCGTTTGTTGTTTGCTGTCCTGCTCCTCTCCACTTCAGTGGCCACCGCAGGCACGCCGTTAAGCCCCGAGCACCAACTCAAACAGCACATATTCGATGGTGTGACCATAGGAGACGTGGTGACCACAATCATAGGTGGCGGCTGTGGTATGGTCAAAGAAGTGAATCCCATCCTACAGGGAGCCTCGCCCCAAGGCATCATTGGATTCTTCGTGATTAGGAATGTGTTACACCGTGAGTTGACTGGCTCAATCCCCGAAGAATGGAGGACAGCCTGGTTGAACACTTCAATCGGTGCCCAGACACTGGTGGTCATCAATAATGTGTATCAGTTGGCACGATGGTGTTAGCAGGATTGAGATTTCTTAGGCGAATTTTACAAGCAATAGTGGACGGCGCCGGTTACCTACCGCGTATGACGGGGTCGCGGTGTTTGTTCTATTATACAACCTACAGATAGAAAGTCAACCTTCCCAACCATCTTTTTTTATTCAGTTTAGGTTGACAAATTGCTCGGATCCTGTATAATAGAATTAATAAAGCACAAGAGGTAGATCCAGTGGAGACGCTGGCCCCACTTTGTAGAGGGCATTGATTACTTGTGTTTTAGGCTTTTGTTTTAGTGACAGACCACTGCCTGCTCTCCCAAATGTTTTGCGAATGTTTTGGCAGGCAGTGGCACACTAACACAGACAATGGATAACCATCCTGTATGCGAGTAGGTCATCGAACAGTCGCCATAGATTGTGGCGAGATTGGCCCACCCATCGCACACACACCGGCTCTCTCGACACACACATCAATCTGTGGACACACCCAATTGGGATCGGTGGGCAAGACCCAGGTGACTCGGTGATCAATCATTAGGTTGACAATAATTTACCATCTGTTATAATATAATTGGTTTAATGTAGTCTAACACACAAAAGAGCCCCTGGATGAGCACAGGGGTTTTTTTGTCTCTGAATTGTGTAGTAATATTTTATTACCCTGGGCTTTCGCCCTCGAACACCATCAGATTGTGGTGATATCCAGGGTGGAATTTGGTGTTGAAATTCAATTCTAAGGGGTCACAGAAGTCAATTTGGGGTCAATTGAAGTTCTATACACATACACTGGCACGCCTATATCTGTCTATCTACACTTCAAAACCCTGCCGTTCACATTAGGGCTTCGTAGTCTTGTGTGTTTGTTGTCTCAATTGTGCTCTTTTTTGTCTCATTCTTACACGATGTTGCTCAATGTTGTGCTTCCATATGGTTGGCTTGTTGGTGAGCCTTTCCATGGTGTCTGTGGCGTCTAACTGGGGTTTCAACTCTTTCAACAAGTGTTGGAATGTGCCCATATATGTGTCTCCCACTCTACACTTGATATATGCTTCGATGGTCCACTGGTATGGTCTTTGATCTGCTTCTCTTTCAGCAGCCAAATTGTATTCTTCCACAAATTGTTCTAAGTCTCGCTGGAGTAGTGTAAACTCACGTTCAGTCCGTGCTTCTATGTCTCTAAAGTCACCGTTTTGCCTACGTAGGTCAGTCAATATGTCATATGTGTGCTGTTTCTTGCCGTTGATTGTGAGGATTATATCCCGGCAGTGTTGGGGTGTGTCTACTTTAGCCACTTGATGTGCTTGCCACAGGTTTCACAATAGAGTTGTCGTGTGTGTGGGCCTTTTTGGACTGTCTGTTCAACGATCCGATGAGTGGCATCGTGTGTGTGTTCACGTGCTCTTGCTCTCTTGGCAAGTTCTATGTGTGCCATCTGTCCCCATCTTGGTATTCTGGCTTGTCTTGCCCATTCCAGATAGTCAGTAGGCAAATCCCGGATGAGTTCATCTCTGTGGATGCCGATACCCCATCTTCCCTTGTTGGGTCTATGTGTGTGTGTGGTCTGTGTCCATTTCATATGTCAATTATAAGTTCTGGATTGACTGCTGTCAATCGCCCCATCGCTACGCTCTGTGGCTTAAACTCTCCAACTCCAAAAAAAACAAGTGGCGTAAGCCGCTTGTTAGATAGCACTGGTGCTATCTCTCGTTTTGTGTGTCACGTATTTAAATTTCGTGTGTTCATTGTTGGGAAGCCATAAGAAACCACAACGCCTCCACTCACAAGTGGTGAGACCATGGTTTACCGCTCGGTTGGGGGTTGCCACTACAACCTGCTTGACCCAAGTGATGTCGCCATCACAGCGTATATGCCCTCGACTGCCTCTGTCTTACTGGGTGTCACCAAAGTTGGGTTGTATACACCCCTTTGGGTTGAGTGTGACCAGTATGGCGTGTGCCACGGGCGGAGCGTCGCTTACTCCCCTTTGTGTTTGTGCCTGGAAATGCCTTTGCTATGCCTTTGTAGTTGTATTTAGTATAACACAAAAATTGATGTGTTTAAAGTGTTTTTTTTGGGTTTTTTTTGAGCGAGTGAGGCCAACACCGATGTTAGTCTAAACAAGGCATAGGAAGATATCATAAGCACCAGTGTCGGCCACACATATTTAGCACACCTATCAAAATGGCTTAAGAATTTGTGTGC
>Ga0222713_10001050_pt1 | contig 31672 bp, 42 predicted proteins | sample C33_649DmetaG_FD_165061 | JGI IMG/M metagenome (GOLD analysis project Ga0222713, IMG submission 165061) | Estuarine water microbial communities from San Francisco Bay, California, United States - C33_649D | ecosystem: Environmental > Aquatic > Marine > Unclassified | place: USA: California... | reverse complement strand
GAATTATTGACTATATATATAATGGACTTAATGAATATGTAAATAATCCAAGTGGTCGTCCATATGACGATGATGAAATACTTGAAATTGAAAATTGGGTTAAAAGAAGTATTGATTGGTTGTACGAGAAAGCAGAAGAAATGCCATGATATTTACAATTGGAGTTCTTGTGTTTATCTGTGCAACAATATTCATGATAAATCAAATCACAAAATACTAAAGGAGCAATTATGGAAAACCGTCATGCGGCAATACAAATGTCTGTAGCGTTTACAGATAGCGATGTGCGTGATTGCATGCCACATCTCAAAGGCGCAATGGCTTGTGTCGCATTAGAAGACATAGAAGAACTATTTCGTTCTTATGTTCGCGAGTCCGGTTGTGAAATTATGTCGCAACTTCTTCGTGATGCGGGTTGGGATGTTAATGGTAAATCATTTAAAGAAATGGGTGGTTGGTGATGGAAAAAACAAAACAAGAACAAATACTTAGTGAAAAAATGTACAATGAACTAAAACCTATTTACGCTGACGCTAATTGTAAAAATTGTCCTAGTGAATGGTTCTTTCCTGCTATTACTAAAGGTAAAATTCCTAGTGGGCCTGGCACAAATGTTTACAATGCTAAACAAATTTGTGGTGAATGCAAGGTTCAAAAAGAATGTTATAACTTTGCCTACAAACATCATTGTATTGGTGTTTGGGGTGGTGTTGTGTTTGGTTCTCATCGTAAACCCAGAAAACGCATATTTGACTAGGAGATAATAATGTTGAAACGATTTATTGTAGGTGTTGCCTGTACTGCGGGTGTTGTGTGGTTATTGACACCACCCAAACTTGCGGGCTACCGGAACGCCGTTCCACGACCCCCTAATGAAACAATTACATCTTTTGATGTAATTGTTGACCCAGTTGAACCTATCCCTATTCCACCTAAAGATGTTATTAGGTTGCCTAATAATATGTTGTGTCCGCAATGGGCACAGTTAGCTACTGACACAGGTTGGCAAGAAGAAGATTTAGAAATGCTCGACCATATTATGCACCGTGAATCTCGCTGTTATACGGCTGTTCATTACAGCGAAGACCCCAATGGTGGCTCATATGGACTTCTTCAAATCAATGCCTATTGGTGTAAGCCTTCAAAATGGTATCCAAACGGATACTTGCAAGCTTTTGGAATTTTAAAAAGCTGTGAAGAATTGTTTTATCCGCGAATTAATCTGTTATCAGCCCGTTTAATATGGCTGTATTCAGATGGAAAGCACGGCAATGGGTGGCTTCCATGGCAAACATAGTTTGGGGTGTTGGTGTTGAACCTAAATGCTTGACAGACCGTACACAAATGTGTTTTTATATAATCCCCCTTCAGGGGGGTAGCGGAGACCCAATAGCGGGGGGCAAAGAACAAGTACCACGCCAACCGAAGGGTCGGCGTGGTAAGGTTGAACGACTTAAGGAAGGTTCTAATGAGAATTGAAAAAGAAACCAATAGGGTTTTTGTACGACAGTCTTGGTTAAAAGACATGTTGTTGTGTCCGGAAAGAGCACGACTTGGCGTCGTGCAACCAGAGTTTAAAACACAAAACGATAGTGCTGCTATTGGTACTGCTGTGCATGCTGGTATTGAAGCCGTGTTAAATGGGCATGCATCAACATCTGATGCTCCAGATATTTCGCTTGCCAAGTTCAAAGAACTTGAAAGCGCAGGCATTAACCACACAAACGTCAACCCCGACTCATGGCATGGTCACGTAATTGGTTTAACACAAGCGTGGGTTAAAGATATTCTTCCCGATGTTCCGCTTGGTGGTCAATCAGAAGTTCCATTTGCTGTGCCAACAGGTGCTTCTGTAAAAGGTATGGAGTTGTGGTTTGAAGGAACAATGGACTATTTGCATGAATGGGGTATTTGGGATTGGAAAACTGCGGCACGAAAGTATTCTGAATCAGAAAAACAATCGCAAGATATTCAGTCTTCTATTTATACTTTTGCTGGACACAAATTGGGTGTTGTCAAAGAAACATCGCTTTTTAATTTTGGTGTCATGATTCGCGTAAACAACGCTTATGGTCAAATTGTATCTGTTAACAGAACTAAAGCGCATGGAGATTTTGTTGTTAAACAAGCGCAATCTGCTGTCAGTTATGCGTATACTATGCTTCAAGGAAAAGAATTGCCAACGGATGAACGTTGGTTAATAAACGACCAACACTACTTGTGTTCACAACGCTGGTGTCCGTGGTGGTCGGTATGTAAAGGTGCACACATTAGTGTGCTTGACAATGAAACAGGAGATAACAATGGATAAGGACAGGGCAATAATCACCCAGGTCGCCGCAAAAATTGCGTCAGACCTCGTCAATAAGGAAGCAGACACCGATACAAAGTTGGGCGAATTTACAACTTTGTTCACAAGTGTGAAAGACATTATGTTTGAAATCATTGATGGCAGTCAAGATGCTCAAATTTATGAAATGGCAAAATCAACTTTCAATGCAACACCCGTAAACAACAGTGCAACCAGTGAGTCTGTTGGTGGGGTGTTGCAGATTATTGGTAAACAACATGGCGATTTGCCAGACTGGCTTATCAAAGCATGTAAGCGTGATGGTGTAACCAAGGTGTATGACAATCGTGATGGTTTGTCAGTAAACCCTAAGCGTCCTTGGTTCAAAGCCGTTGATGCCGATAAAGCTTATTGGGCACCAAAGACACGATAATGAAATTAACCGCAGAACAAATTTCTGCGGGTTGGAATGCGGTTGAGGGTCAGGTGAACTCAGTTTCACCTGACCTTTCTGCTGTTACTCCGCCTTCAGAGTTCAGAATGTATGAACCATTGGCTGAAGCTGCACATTCGTTTGTTCGTTGGGCGCAAAGCCCACACGAACGCATTCATTTGGGTTTGCAACAAATAGACGCAGAGATGCGTGGTATTGCTGCCGGCGAAATGTCAATGATGATTGGCTATGCACACGGTGGTAAAACGCTGTTGTTGCTTCATTCGTTATTGCATAATCGTGACAAACATATTGCAATGTTTATCCCCGACGAACCTCGTCAACTTATTTTGATAAAACTTACCTGTATGTACCACGGTATTGATGCTCGAGAGTTGGAGCGTCTTGTTGCAATGGATGACCGTGACGCTATTGATTTGCTTCGCGAAACAGCGGAAGAAAACTTTCCGCATCTTGCTGTGTTTGACCAGCCTTTGACCGCTTTGGATATGGAGCGGGCTTACAACGAAGTGTCCGATGTTTGGGGTCAGATACCCGATTTGGTTGTGATTGATTATCTTGACCTTGTTGGTGCTGGTGAAACTGTGCCTGATAAAGCGACATTTGTTAAGTCATTTGGTCGTAGGCATGATGTGCCATTGCTGGTGTTGCATCAAACTTCTCGGAGTTCGGGTGCTGACGGCATGAAGTTAACTATGTCGTCTGGTGCTTTTGGTGGTGAACAACAAGCAACTTCGGTTATTGGTGTTCGCCGTAAAAAATATTCTATTATGGCTGAGATGAATGAGATTATTAACAAGTTAGATAAAACTCATTCCGAACGCTCTATGGAGCGTTTAGATGCTTTGCGTTATGAAGCCAAAATTCATGAGTATACGGTTACTGTAAGTTTGTTGAAAAACAAACGTCCAGCTGGTCAACTTGTTGACGATATTGATTTTGAATTAGACTTGGCTACTGGTCGGTTGACGCCGTTAATTAACGGTGATTTACCTAAACAGTATTTGCGGGGTTTTCATGACAGACAATTCTGAATTAGTTAAAAACTTTTCAGCGTTGTTTGCTGGTCGCACCGATGCTTATGGCTCTTGGGAAGGTGGTTGCATTAAGCAACCAGTAACTCTTGGTTCGTACACAAAGCATTTGTGGGGGCAAGAGTACATTGGCATTTACCCAATGATGGATAACAGCACGGTTTGGTGGGGGTGTTCGGATATTGATGTGAACGACATTGACCAGGCTCGCAATATTCAGTTGGCTCTCAAACTTAAACTAATTGAGAGTTGGGTTGAAAAAACTGTTAAAGGTTTTCATGTATGGGTGTTTGCCAGAAAACCAGTTGATGCTCGCGTGATGCGTCGAGCTTTGCTCGCCGCACACGCCGCTGTTAAAGTGCCGGCTAAAGAAATTAATCCCAAACAGGAAGAAGCATCGGGTTACGGTAATTATGTCCGTTTGCCGTATCCTGGTGCTTTATTTGAGCCATGTTCGGTTCGTTACATTATTGATAGTTCTGATAAACCTATGTCTCTAGAAACTTTTGTTAGTGAAGCAACAACCTATGCTGTAGTGCAAGAAGATTTGGAACCTCTTGCAAAACTTTATGTTCCGAAATCCCCAGTTCAGTTTGCTGCGAATAGTGCTGGTGTTCCCATTGATGTAGCCAAAACTTTGTTGTCGCCATACACATTCAAAATGTTCATGGAAGGTCCTTTACCAACTTCTGACCGTTCAGGTACGCTTGTGCGTCTTGCGTACAGGCTAAGGTCTGATGGTGTGCCACCAGAAATAGCGTATGGTATTATCCGTACGGCTGATAAAACTTGGGGCAAATTTTATGATAGAGAAGACGGGGAAATGCACTTAGCAAAAATTATTGCTGATGTATATGGCGAATGATACACAAACAAACATTCAACATCAAACCGCGTTCTAAACAGCGCCCTCGTAGTACTCGTTCCGGTCATACTTACACCCCCAAAGAGACTAGAGAATATGAGAAAAAAATTTCAGAAGCATATTCGGGTGTTGCCTTTGCCGATGGCCCATTACATATCACGTTAATTTTTGATAACGACAAAACAGAAATAACTATTAAAGAATTAAAACCTAAACGTAATCCATCCAAGCTACGCGGCGATATAGATAATTATGCTAAAGCAATACTTGACGCCCTAAATGGTGTAGCTTATACAGACGATAAACAAATCATCAGTTTGGAGTTGAGGAAAAAATGAAAGAATCTAGATGGGATATTCCAAAGCCAAACTTTAAGAAAGATTTGGAGTTTGGCAAACAAGGTGAAGACCAAGTTAAACAATTCCTGCAAGGAATTGTTAACGGCTCGTTTGAGGTCAAGTCTGACCGCTATCGGAACGGCAAAATGGTGGTTGAAATAGCCCAAAACCCCCGTAAACATGGGTGGAAACCCTCAGGGATTATGGTAACTGAGGCAGAGTGGTGGGTCTATGTGTATACTATGAACCAAGCAATGATAGTGGTGTCCACGGAAAGATTAAAGCGTTATATAGAAATGTTACCGAAGTCAAGAATTAGGTTGTTTGCGGAAGGCACAAATAATCCAGCGAAAGGTTATTTGTTGTTGCCAGAGGAAGTGTCACAACTCCTCTATGACCCCGCATACGACGATGTCAAAAAATGACATACCCCAAGACAATTACGTCTTTTCATCAACCTATCTAAATAAACAACGCCCACAAACGGCGATGGAAGCATTGATGCTTTCTGTGTCCGACGCAATAGAAGAATCAGTAGAAGAACTACAACCGCTACGCGAAGCAGTAGCAATGTGTATTGAGCAACTTGACGAGCAAGACCAATTCATTGTGAACGCCGTCAACAGCGAGTTTCTTTCTTACGAGCAGCTTGGTAAACGCCTTGGCGTTTCCAAGCCTCACGCTTGGCGACTCAAGAACAATGCTTATGCTAAACTACAACAGCTACTAACAATGCACCCGTTAATTAGAAAGAAGGTCAGAGTGGTTGACACATGGGAACAATCGGCAAGTCAATGGGTTATGCACATTGCGTCGTTTGCTACAGAAGAAATAGAAACTAACAACGCAAAACTTATGCGTCTTTGCGAGTCGGCAAAAAAATGTTTATTCGACGACGATGACCTGCCGGTATCTTTGCTTTGGACAGAAATAGGTATTGAAGCAATTCAGGAGTTGCGCTTACGTAAAGTTTGGGACTCTGGAGAAATGTGTTCTTTGCTGGTATCAAAACAACATGATTATGGTCATGGCAACATAACCGCGTTTGGTCTCAGGGGTGTTCTTGTTCGTTTGTCTGACAAAATTGAGCGTTTGAATAATCTTAAGTCCAAAAAATCTAAAGCACAAAATGAATCGTTGCTTGATACGCTACGAGACATAGTGGGCTATTGTGTAATAGCTTTGATGCTCAACGACGAAACATTTCATTTGGAACTAGGAGAGAATTATGCGAACGAGTCAGTTAGTGATTGGATTTGAAATGCCCGTCACAGCATCTGAAATTGCGGCAATTTTAGAAAAACACTATGGACCCATTGATATTGGTCGTGGAGTTTTGGAAAACGGTTTACAAACCAACTGTTTGTACGTTCATAACAAAAAGAAAAAACATGTCAAGTAAAGAATCGCAAGATTGGATATATGACATTATCCCAGCCAAGCAAGTTGAGGAAATAGAATCAAAGGCTAAAAGCCTTCAACAAAATTTGGACAACGGTGTAAACATTGTTTTATCTGCCACAAACGATAGTGCCATTAGATTGTGTCGCGCCTACTATGACGGCACACAAGGCAACTTAGATGCCTGGCTACACATAATGGGGTTCTTAAGTGCTTTGATTGATACAATTGAAGAACACCTAAACGAAGAAGGGATAGACCCGTATGCAAAATGAACCATCGGAAACGCAAGCGGAAACAGAACGTTACCTTCGTGACCGGGTAGAAGAACTTGAAGTAACATTAGAAGCAATGCGAGCAGAGCTTCGCATTGCGCAACAAGAGCTATGGAAAAGAGAAGCACAATGAGACCAGTAATTGTTCTTTGGGATGACGCCTACTCAGAAGACGAATGGATGAGTGTTGAGCACTACAATCCCAAACCCGAAACACCAAACATTTCTATCGGCTATATCGTTGCCTATAACAATGGTTACGTTCACATCGCTTCCACAGTTGACCAAGATGGCGGCAACTGTTGTGGAATCATGGCAATCCCCTACGACATGATTGTGTACGTAGCACCACTACAGATTCTGAGTGAAGCCAAAATGTACGGTGACAAAGAAGAATTCGAGCGATACTTGCAAGGCAAGTTCGCTCAACGAGCCGAAGTTTATGAGTTTACTGAGTCTGTGGAAATATCTTCAGAAACGAATCCCGAACCTTCTGTTTAGAGTCAGCCCATTGAGGACTCAATTCAACATGCAACCAGTCACCGCCTGGCGCGCCATGTATTGTCGGCTTGGTGTATTTCTGCCAAGTACCACGGGTCCAGTTGTAGCCACGACCGTGTGGCTCTGGGAAATAGTCCAACACCATTTCAATGCCTAATTCGTCTGAATGACGAACAAGAAAGTCTGCAATGTGTGCGGCAACTTCTCTACCGTTTCGTTTGCCTTTAGTCGGGGTTTTGCGATAACTGAGGTCCACAGCACGCCCTGTAGCGTGCACAGAGAGGCTCTCAGAGCCCCTTTTGGGCCTGTTTACGAAGGTGCCGTTGTTCCACAACGCACCTTCGCTCAAATAAACAAGGTGCTTGACCAGCTCTGTTAAGCCTGGGCGTTCGCCCGCAGCAACGCCATCTTTGTTTCCTGTATATGTTTTTTTTGCTCTCATATTATTCCTTTTTGATTTTCTTAATTGGTGAACCAAAGAATCCTAACCAAGCATTAATTTTAGCGTCACCATATGAATTGAGCAAACGGTCAACTTGCGAAACGGGCACAAAACTTCCCTGAACAATGTTTATTATTCTGTCGCTCGGTGATTCTAGTTTTTCGTCATTAAATAAGTTTTGACCCAAAGCCTGTTCAATTGGAACTCTCAACAACGGGTTAAGGTTTGAACCAAACTTTTTGGGCATAGCCAATTGCTCGAGTTGTTGTTGTACTCTTGTAAAGCCAAGGTCGGGTGCCGCATAAAGCGGCAACCCTGGAATTCTGAATGCATTAATTTGTTGCAACCAAATAGGCAATGGTTGTTCTTGTTCGGTTTCTTTGTCTCGCAAGTTGCGTACAACAGAATTGTATATTTGATACGGCTTCGGGTTAAGCCACATGTTTTGTAATTGTAGTGGAAGGTTTCGTGAAGTCCAAATCCAGAATGGCACAAACTGTCTCATTGCTCTATCAAGTTTGGATAGGTCTTCGTAATCAAAATAGAATCTTTTGATTCTTGCTATTGTCATGTCTACGCTCATGCCCTGGACAGCAGAATCATATCCAAGAATAAAACGTGACATGTTGTCCGATTTTTGACCAAGATTACGAGATGCGCGAGTAAGCGCCCAATCGTAAGATTTGTTGCCCGGAACAAGACTTTGGAACAAGTCACTATAAATACCGCCACCAGAACCAAGCGTTGCGGTTCTGGCTTTGGTTGCAAATACCTGTTCTTCTGGTGTCAAAGTTCGTAAAAACTTTTTCCACGAAACACCTTTACTGTATGCTTCGTTCCATGCAAAAAATATTTCGCTAGCGCGACGATAGTGCGCTATTTGACCACCGGCTAACACATATTGAAATACGTTGCCTATGAGGTTTCTAACATGAAAGCCTGGAGTCAGCGTTGCGTAGGCTTTATGGAATTTTGTGTATCCACCAACCAAATTTGCCATTTGGCGTACAAATGCTGGGTCTTCAAAATATTTTGCGTTTTTCCAAAGTTCATAAAACTCTGGGCTTACTTGGATGTCGTCAAACTTTGCACCAAGACGTTTCCATCCTTCCGTTATCATGTCGGCAATACCAGTTTCTTTTGCAGTAAACGGAACGGTTCGTGTTGTTGGTTTTGCCATGGAAACCAAACCATCCATTAGTCTTGCCTCGACTTCCGTTTGCGGAAGTCGGGAAGCAACAACCATTGCCTCGGCTTCTTTTGTTCCTGCATCCAAAAGAACTTCTTCCACAGGTGTTGCGGTTCCACGTTTTTTAACACTTGCTAAAATGTTTTCGGTATCTCTCATTCTTGCCATAGCATCAAAGTCAACAACCGTTGAATCAGACGCTATTACGCCCTTTGTTCGTTGAGCCTCTTTAAGCGCCTCTGCTTGTGCAGTCTTGTCAAATTCGTCGTATTGGGAGTCAAATTGTTGAACAAGACGATTGATTGTTTCTGTTTTTTCAGGTGGTAAATCTGCCACAGATTGCAATGTTCGTCGCTCAACATTGGCTGCTTGTTGATGGTACGGAAGGTCAGGATTGTAACTTGATGCAGCCGTTGCTGGCGGTGATATTTCTTTTGGCTGGTCAACAACTTTCGCAGCAGCCTGTTTCTTTTTAATTTCTTCTATTCTTGCCCGCTGCTGTGCTCGTTTAGCGATTGTGTCAGCAAGAACCTTATCTTCCTCGGGCGTTCTAAACAGTCTTTCTTTATCCCTAATAAGTTTGCTAATACTCTTGTTTCGTGTACGGTTAGTTTCTAAACCATTTCTTTTTATTGCCTTCAAAACCTCAACCTGTTTGTCGCGCATTGCGCGGGTTGTGGGCGTCATAAAAATAAACTCATCCAAATCGCTGATTTGGATATCGTTAAAATTAGCCAAAATTGAATTAAAAATTTCTGGATGCTCCCTCAACCAGTCATTCAAAACTTTGACATTTGGAGAATTTAAAATATTTTCGGGCACACCCAATATGACTAAACTGTCATAATCGGGACTACCAGGTCTTGGTCTTGCTTTTAAGCCTTGAGGAATTTCTTTTTGCGAACCTTGATAAACGTCGCTATATTCTAAATTAGTTAATCTATTAATTCTGTTTGTTTGTTGTTGCAAAGACTCAACAGCGTTGAGGGGTCTTTCGCTAGCCCCGTAAGTTTCCCACCATTCTTGAGTCCTAACTCTTTCCGTGGTGTAATAATCAATTTGATTATCCAAACCTTTAATTTCTCTGTCTAATTCGCTAACAACATTCTTTGGTTGTCTTTTAGCTGCTTCTTCAGCAGCCAAATTCTTAACTCTGGTATGTTCAAATAAGAATTTATTGGCATCCGATTTGTTCCAAACTTCACCAATCTTTTCTTGTCGTGCAAGAAAAGTTGGTTCACTAGCAAAAGCATCAGGTTGTTCTTTGGAAACATACGAAACAAACCTTTGCAACATCTCATCGTCAGGTATTGTTTGGTCGGTGTAATCATCACCTAAAACAATGCGACGCAAATCTTCATCTTTTAGCCGTGAAACAATGTACTGTATTTTGTCGTTTGGAACATAAGCAGTATTGCGTGGGCTCACAAACGCATCCCACTCTTGGGGCGTAAATGACATTGGTTGATTATTGTATAAAAACTGTATTCTTCCCCCAAAAGTCCAGTCAACCATGCTGCCATCAATATTGGCAAGTTGTTGCAAATTTTGCATACGGTTCAAAACAGCTTTGGCTTGTGGGTAAAAATCATTTTCTTCCAACAACATTTGTTTGTTGGCAGCCAAATTTTGTTGCCCAATAATTTCACCAGTTTCGGGATTGATGCGATTAGCTAACGGAATTTCTGTTGGTGTTTCCAAAGCCTGTCTTGATTGTTCCGGTAAAATACTATTTTGAAATCTCGTAAAATATTCGTCAGGCAACAATTCGTTTAATTGATTTGTTAATTTTTCTATTTCTTGTTCTGCCAAAAGCATTGCCCTATTGGCAATTGCTACATCCCTACGCAATTCATTAACGGTTAATTTAGAAACCTCAGCCACATCATTAGTAAAATCATTCATCAAAGACGCAAACAAACCATCAGCAACTTGTTTGTTTGTTCTCTGTGAGGCACCCGCTTCACTAAAAAGAAAATTCTTTAAATCGTCGTAGTTTGCTATATCTGTGCGCCCACTAATCTTGCGGGCTTCAGCAATATACTTTCTAGCTCTTGCCGAATTTGAAAACGCAATATCTAATACTGTTTGAAAATCAGCGGCATCAATTACTGCATTTGGATTTTTGGTTAAAAGAATATCCAACACATCAAAGGCAAGGTTGTTTTCGTTAACAAACTTTTGCGTCATGTCATCAAGATTGGAATATCTTTTATTTTTGCCTAAAACTTGTGGCATGGACTCAAGAAAAAAGTCTCTAAATCTTGTTGATGGTTGACCCGCTATCCGTGCTGGCTGTGGACGAAACCAATCTTTTAGTTTTGTTTCATTGATGTATTTTTGTATTTTTACAAAAATACTTGTACGAACATTTTCTTCGTCTACTTGAATTCTTTTAACTTCTCTTTGTCTTGCAAGAATTTTTTGTTGACGTTTTATAATATCTTTTTTTCTTGTTTCCAATTGCTGCAAGTGTGCGTTAAATAATTTTTGTTCATTTTGTGGATACTTTTTTAGCTGTGCCGCACGACGGCTTTCCGTATTAACCTTTGTTGCTCTTACGTTTACGGTCTTTTTAATCTTTATTACTTCATTGCTTATCTCTAAAGCGGTTTTGGGTTCCCGACCCAAAACCGTTTCAATAGCAACATTAGAAAAAGAATTCGTTTCTAAATCCAAAACTCTTTGTTTTAATAATTTGCGTTGAGTTTCCAACAAACCATCATTCACAGCATCGCCAAGATACACGCGGATAAATTGTGCAAGGTCATCTTCCGTGCTTAAAGGCAAATCCAAATCTGGAATCAATCCTTTAATTATTGCAATTTCTTCCTCTAGACCACCTTCGTCAGTAACTGTTCTTTGAATTAAGTTTTGCAACTTCGCAATACGGTCCAACTCTCTTTGTGTCTGAAACACATACAACAAAGTTACTTCGGCGGCAATATCTTCTATTTCGGTTTGATTTAAAACAGACGGACCAAAATTAAATTGGACATACTGTTTAATTCGTTCGTCAATTCCTTTAATTATGTTTCCAAAAATTTGCATGTCCTGCAAAGCAAAACCATAGCGCAAATCATTTTTGGCAATTTCGACTCGAGACAGATTTCGTTTTTTAAGACTTGCCGTTCTTATGTTTTTCAATCTTTTAGCTTTTTCGTAAAAAGCTTGCAATACTCCAAATTTTGTTTCAGATGAAGCAAATAGTTGTTTGTCAACTTTGTTGAAAACATCTTTAAGTGCAAACGCAATTGTTTTGTCAATTGTGTCCGCATCAGCTATAGACAAGTTTTTTATTAATGCCTGAATAGAATTAATTGTTTTTTTATCTATTACGTTGTCAAATCCCAAACGAGTACCGGCTTCAGCACTATTGACAACAGTTGACCGTTTGGGAACATAGTTCCCCATTTCAACCATTCTTTGTAAGTCGCGAGCCAACGCCTGCACTCCAGAAACTGTTTCAGCAACAATTCCTTCTTTTGTCAGATTGTTAACAAGTTTGTCTCTTACCTTTTCGTATCCATCCAAAATGTCTGACAACATTTTGGGTGGAACTTCAAAAACGTTTTTTAAATCATTGAGTGTTGAACCAAATTCATCTATCGTATTTACTAAATTTTGACTAACTGGCAAAGGCGTTACTGAAGGCGTTGCCGGAACAGCAATCGCCGCTGGTTCGGACACAGTAGGTGTCAAGTTTGTGGCAGGGTAAAATGTTTCTAAATTTCCTGTTTCTACATTTTTTTGACGCGCAATTCTTTGCAAAGTTCCTATTGGGTCAATTGCTAATTGGTCAATTGAATTATCAACAGCCGTAGCAGGTGATGGAACAGCAACTGTAGGGCTGGGTGCAATAGTCGCAGGTGTGGGCGCAATGGTTGCAGGTGTAGGAACAGCAACGTCAGTTGTTGCCTCAATACCAACCCTGCCAGCAGATGTTATGGCGCGAGAAGTAAGTTCACCAACAGCGTCGCTAGTATCAATCGCAACCAACGGGTCTGCTTCTGCGTCTTTTGCAAGAACTCTAAAAAAATCTCCACCTTCTCGTTTTGCTGTTAGCAAATATTCAGTAAATCCTTGTTGCTGTGCAAAGTGCCGAGAATATTTTTGCAAAATTTTAACCATGTCATTTTCGTAAAAATTATAAGTCAATGGTTCAAATGGCTGTTTTGTTACGTCATTCAAAAGAGGCCCAGGATTTTTTGCCATATCATTCAACTCGTCAATTGTGTACGGTCTATTTTCTATAGTGTGTCCAAAAAAGTTATCTCCAGGCTGCAAACTTCTTCTTCTGTACGAAGAAGCAAACCTGTGACTGTCATCAATAGCGGCACCACCAGTTCTTGCCTTCCAGGCTTCCTCACCCATTTTCAGTCTGTCTACAACAGCTTCATCTGATTCCATGTGCGGAACATAATTTCTTTTTCTTGCAAATTGTGCACCGTATTCTTCAGAAACCTCATTTGCTTTTCGTTGAGCATCACTAAGTCTTGAATCCAAAAAGTTTCGTACTTTTTGGGCAAGTGGACCAACAACATTGTCCGCAGTTTCTATACCGCCTTCTTGTTCCAAAACAGAAGTAAGAGATAATCTGTTTGCTTCCATATCGGGGTCATTAACAACTCTGATAACTTCTTGCGTAACATACTCATCGTTTTTGGCTGTTGCTATGCGTTGATTTTGCGCCATGCGCAAACGCACACCAGCATTCAATGCTTCTTGCGGAGTTAAGATGTCTCCGTTTTCTAAGGTTCCAGAAGCCAAAGCAACCCTGTCTCTTAATACGGATTGATTGTCAATGTAGGCTGCTTGAAATGTTCCATCTGGTGTCACATACTTCATCACTTTTTGACCAACAGGATTTTTTACAAGTCCTAAACGTGCGCCTGTAACCAAATTTTCTAAAAGACCGCCAACTGGACCAGAACCAGGAAGTTTTACTCTTGAACCAAAATAATAAATACCAGGACCACGAATACCCAAATCGTCACGCAAATATCCGGGAAGTGCTTTTTTGCCTTTGGCAGCAACATCTCTAAAAACTTTACCAAATTCATCTTTGGTAAAGTTTCTAATCCCTGCCTCGCCCATTGCTTCCATGCGTGATTTTGCAAGGTTCGCGAGGGCGAGTCGCCCTTCGCGACCATGCACATATTTAATGCCACCCAATATTTCTCTTGTTTTGCCACCCTTAGAAATAATTTTGCCACCCGACATTATCGATTTCATTGTCGCTTTGGCGGGCACAGCACCACCAAGGGTTGCATATGTCCAAGGGTCTAGCACGGTATCGCCTATGAACCCAACAATTCTTCCGCCCCATTTATTTTTTATAGGGAACGCTGTGCCAAAACCATAAGTTTCATCTTTTGATTGTTTAACAAAATCTGACCAACTTGCATTCGTGTTTGGGTCAGCATCCAAAACATCCACAATTTCTCTGACACCAGAAACCGCTGCTCGTTTTCCTGCGTCAAGAACGGTAACAGCTTTAAAAACTGGTTTAAGAATTTTGCCAGCAACACCTAACGCTTCTGCCGCTTTTGCGGCTTCAGCGTCCTTTGCTTCGAAATAACTTTGCAATGGACTTTTACCCAAGCCACCCGTGGTGGTTTGAGTTTGTTTTTTGGCAGAAATCTTGCCCAATTCTTTTAGGAAATCTTCTCCACTAATTGGCGGTTTGGCCATAGTTACCCTTGTGGTTTTATTAATTTATTAATTGCCCCAGGGTTTTCTATCAACCTTTTCATAATGGTGCGTTTCATAACCTCATCCATAAATGGACTACCAGCAAGACTATTTTTCTGCATAGCGCTAGCTAAAAGATTTTTAACATCCTCATATTCTTTAGCGGCAATTTGTTGTCGCGCCTCACTAGCTTTTTCATATTTAATTTTTTCTGCTTCTTTGGAAACCTTTGGCAATTTTGCGCGCCTTCCTTCTTCTTTTGCCTCTGGTGTCATTGACCATTTCTGCGCACGCGGGTCAAATACATATTTGGGTTCTGGTTCAACATAGTTTGGATTTGCAGACCATTGTTGTTTTTGTGGGTTGAATATATATTTGCCCGATTTTGATAACAGCAAATCTTTTTTGTCTTTTGCTTTTGTAGTATCGGGTGGCTCAACAGGTTGTGCCTGTTGTGCTAATCGAGCGTAAATATTAGCCATTTGTGGGGTTGGGTCATATTGAGCATTTGGTTCAGGAAGACCAGCTTCGGAAGCGACGGTTTTTCTTTTACCAAAAGCAGACTTAACATCGCCCATTTCTTTGCTAACTTCTTTTGCGTATTCTTGATACGCTTTCAAATCTCCACCAGAAACTTTTTTGCGAAGCTCAATAAGTGTTTGTGGCAACGAAAATCCACCCTCAAGATTTTCTACTATCATCGTAGCAATTGGGTCAGCGTCTGGATTATTCTTAACACGAGAAATATTGGGCGCAACCGAAGCATATATATCTTCATCGCTTTGACTTGTGTCCGTCAAGGTTCCTGTCAGAAGTCCAAGATTGGGTGAAAGGAGACTGCTCAAGTCACCCGTATTGAGCTGAGAGCCAGGTTTGCCGGCAAGTTGGCTCATTTGCGCCAAGCGCAAATAAAATTCCTCAAGCGGGTCCACGTCTTATAGTCCTTTCGTTACCCTAAATCGCATACGCTTCCAAGCCAGGAGCAATACCGCCCGAAAGACCGCCAGTTTGCGTACCAGCCTCTTGTCGGGCTGCAATCTCTTGCAATATTTGTTCAATCGAGGATGGAGGAACTACGGGTTGTTTGCCGCCATCGCCCGATGTGCCACCAGACAAACTGCCACCAGCTTGAATAATTTGTTGAGCCAACTGATTAGCCAAGCTATTGCGGTCAGACTGAACACCAAACCTGGACTGGAACAACTGTTGCTGTAATGCGGCAAGCGCTTGCGCTTGCGCATTCTCTGCCTGCCCTTGATAACCAGCACGTTCTTGACCCAAACCAGTATTAAACAACAACTGTGCCATCTGAGACTCGGCACCACGAGAACCAGCACCCTGCTGAGCAACACCGCTAAGAACGTCAATAAGGTTTTGATAGTTTGCAGCCCCCTGTTGAGCCTGTAGTTGGTCTGCTTGAATCTGCCCCTGCACAGGCTGGTCGGACACACCATAAGCGCTTAGATAGCTTGTGAGAGCGTCTGGTGCGGTTCCAGCAGTTGCCTGCATGCCAGCATAAGGGTTGTTCTGATTTTGTGCAAGATATTGGTTGAGGGCATTAAAACCAGCCGTACCCAAGCCAGATGCCACATCGTATCCCTGGCCAATGTTTGTTTGCGCACGACCATATGCATCTCGAACGCCTGTTTCAGAAACCTTGCCTTGCTCATTAATCATATTAAGCAAGTCGTCAAAACCCTTACCATACTGACCGCTCGTGTAATAGTTTTCCATTCCACCCAAAATGCGAGCGCTTTGTGCACGGTCGTAACCCAATGCGGCAAGAGCGTCTTGACGGTCTTGCGCATCTTTTGCTTTTTTGTAGGCAAGTTCCGCATAGCCAAGCTTTGTTGCACCGCTGTCCCCGCCACCACTACCGGCACCATAGCCACCCAATGCTTGTGCTAATTTAAGCCAATAATCATTTTGGTTTGACGTACCAGAAACAGTTGGAAACAACTCGGGAGCAGATTCGGCAATTACTGCACGACTTCGTGTAATCTTGTTACTTGGAATTTGACTAGTAACAGTTCTGAAATCGTTTTCTACACCCGTGTATGGGTTGAAACCTTTACCTGCTGGGTCCCAACGGATAACACCAGATTCCTCAACTGTATTTTCCATATTAGACATTAAATCATCCCCATTCTGTTTGCATAAAGCTGACGTGCAGCATTGGCAATAGTTTGTGCTTTTTCCGACTCCATGTCGGCAAGTTGATTTTTAAACGCTTCAAGACGTTGCGCTTCACCAAGGTCGTACATTCGTTGTTCCTCTAACTGTCCTTGGTCGTAATCTTGCAAATTGCGGGCACGTTGCTTAGCAAGTGTCTGCAACCCGCGAGAAAAAATACCTGACTTAACATTTGGGCCAACAAGCCCACGTCGAGAGTATCCTGCTACAACTTTTGGTTGTGCTTCGTCATATTGACGTAACATATCTTGACGCCCACGAGTTCCTCGTTGGCGAGCAAGAAAATTAGCATAAGCATTCATGGCGCCAGTTGCGCCATATTGTTGCGTGTACCCGCGCCTGCGAGCTTCGTAGTCGGCTGGATTATATGCCATTACTTAATCCTTTGATAATCCCTGCGATTTGATTGAGCCATTTCAATTTGTATCTGTTCAATTTTTTCATTAATGCGACCAATCTCCTGCGACAACGAAGAAAAGATTTGTTGCAACGCAATAGCGTCGTCCGTCTTCAATGCGTTGACAATTGGACTGTTCCATGTTCTCATTATCCAAACACCTGCGAACCCAACACAACCTGGTCGCTATCGCCAGTTACGCTGCTGCCGCTAGAAGCGGCCGTAATGCGGCCCTTGGCGTCAACGGTAATATCCGCAGTTGTGTACGAACCGGCAGTTACGCCAGTTGCGGTTAGGTTATCGGAGTCAAGTGCATTGTTGTCAATGTTTGCACCAGTTGCCAAACCATCAACAAATGTTTTGATAGCGGTGAAGTTACTATTAACTTCACCAGCTTCAGCAACTGTTCCGTTGGTAAATGAATAAGGTACTGTAAGTGGCATTATCCTGTCATCTTTCGGTTGTTGTACTTAATTGCAATAGAGTCAAAACCCCAGTCAAGCGATAGTGGTCCAGTAAACAACAAACTTACCGAACGGCAAAAACCAAGATTTGAACCATTAATAATTTGAACACCTTCTGATTGCTTACCCCACAAACCCGTTCCCCAAAGGTCTGTACCCCAAATCATTCCTTCGCCCGCTGCACCAAGGGTTGCATCAAATTGTTTGCGCTCAGAACCAGATGATTCTTCGTAATCGTGAAACACTTTCACGTTTACAATTCTTTGAGTATCAACTTGCTTAAAAGCAATATCGGGGCGACGAAACATTTTCTTTTGAGCATAAGTTCTGCCGTCAATCCAACCTGTTCTGTAATAGGAAGTAAATCCAGCAGCTGTTCCTGCGATGTTGTCTTGTTCCTCGTCGTACAAATCAACCTTTAACACATACGGTTGTGTTGGGTGAATCATCAATCGTAAATTGTCATTGTTTGAATCGGTCCAGTTAATACCGCCAATAACGCCTTTGCTATCTGCTGTAGCAAACTGCATGTATGCACCACCACGACCAAGTGATGGGTCAAAAACAAAATTAACAGTTGGGGCTGTTGCCGACGATGTATCATCGTACGGCAAAGCCAACCAAACACGACGACCAACATAGGAAACGCTGTAGGGCTCCGTGCTCAATGCACTAAGTTCTTTGTCGTCCACAATTGGGCGCAGAGCATCAAAAACATCTTCAACCACAGAACCGTTGTAATAAAACAAACCTTCTGGGGTTGAATAAAAGAACACACCTTGTTCCGCTGCGGCAATGCTGTTGCGGCTAGAACAACCAAGAGTGTTTGTTAATTCCACAACATTAAAGTTGTCTGATTCTGTACCAACCAACAAATAGATTGCGTTTGTCTTGAAAATAACCAATTGACCCTGCACGACAGCCAAACCATTTACTCCGCTACCGCCACCTTTGACGTCAATGTAGTCGTCTTCCATCCAATCCTCGGGCAAACCTTCGTGCGACCAACGCACTCGGTCAGGATAATTTACGCCATCTTCCCTTGTATTGGCTACAAACATTTTGTTGGCATGCACAATGTTGTGCTCCGCTTTTGGCATGTATCCACCCACGGGACTTACATAAGCTTGCCATGTAGGACCAGATGCGGTTAAGGCTGTTGCGTATGTGTCTGTTGTGTTCCATTTGTATCCAGCCGTCGCTGTTGGTCCTGTGCTGATGTATAGTGTTGAACCCCAATTCGCAAACGACGCGCCATGCGCGTTCGTTGTAGCAATGTCATTACCCGATGAATAGGCAAGAGTAGAAAAGTTTCCACCAGTAGAACGATAAACCTTTGTGCTATTTGCCAACATGATTGTTGGCGTAGCGCCGTAGAAAGCATGAAGTTTGTCAGGTGCCCAAGTACCTGCAACAGCAGTTGTATTTAAGCGTTGCATTGCACCACGACTAAACACACCACCACGAGGGTCAATTTCAACATTAAGCATGTCTGGCGATTCGTTCTTAGCAAGCAAAAACTGGTCGGCTCGAAGATTCAAGCCGCCAGTAAAGTCGTCATAGCGCTCAAGAAGAATCTGCGCCATTATGTACCTAACGTTGCGCCAAGAGTCTGCAACCAACGACGCATGGTTGGATACTGCCTACCACCCGACATCAACAAAGGTCTTGCGCTAGGAGTCTTCATCAAGTCGCGGCGAGCCATGGCTACGCCTTCCTCAAACGACCTGAGATACATTGCTGAAAGCTCTGGGTCTTCTTGGCGTTGGTAGACGCGAGCCAACACAAAGTAGGCAAGCAGAATATGAAACCACTCGTCAAGGTCAATTGCCTCAGATGTGTTTGTCAACCAAGTGTAAACAGGGTTGCGATAAGCGCGAAGCGTTATCGCATAGACGGCATCAGGCTTTGGATACAGGTGCAGCTGTGCGTCCCATATTGCATAAAAGTATGGGCGAGAAGGAACGTCGGTATTACCCAACCAAATGTCTTCTGCGTTGTCGTAGGGAATCATCGTTAGACGACTACCTGCGCTAGATGTGTCTACAAGAGATATGACTTCTCGAATATCGCCAATTGTAGATATTGTGTATGGGCGCTGACTTGCAACCGTATTGAATGTGTACGTTTCTTGGTATTTTGGCCATCGGCGCTCAAGAGCGATAATGCGCTGAAATGCTTCCTTCACAGCATTGTCAATAATGGTGTTTGGCAAATCTACCGAATCAAGGTCGGAGATGTTTCGCACCATAGTGCGAACATCGGCAAGGCTCATTGTCATTGTGATTCACCCCTGCTTCGTAAGTGACCCATGCAGTAATCGGTGCCTTTGGCTTTCCGACCCGTACATGTATCATCGTTTGCAGCACAAAAATTACCGCGTCCAAGATATGGACCGCTTGGTGGTGCTTGGCGTGAGCCTGGAACTTCTGCGGAAGGACGGATACCTTGTATTGGTACGCCGTAATATTCACCGGACAATTGTGCGTTCTTCATCACTACTTGTCCTTTTCGTTACTTGGGGTATGCCCTGGAAGGTGGGGGGCACACCCCAAATTACGAATTAATTATCGAGGGCTATTTTTTTTGCGTGGCGAACCCATTGCGTCAGCGCTCTTACGAGGCTTATACGATGTCACGTTCTTCACGGTGTATGGACGATTTCGGTCTTTTGCCGAAGTTGTCTTGCCCAATTTCGTATCTGAATCGCGAAACTTTGCGCGCTTTTTGGTGCCTGGAGCCATTGCCATAGCACGACCCGAACTATACAAACCACCTGATTTGAATGTTCCTTTTGCTACGCCTTGTTTTCTGGCTGGGCTACCGTAAGCATCTGCGCTTCGCATCGCCTTACGAACTGGTTTACGTTTTGCTGATGGCATTACTTTCTCCTTTTAATAGTTGTTGGGTGGGGGCTTTTATCCCCCACCCAAACATTATATCTACTTACGGTAGATGCTAACTGTACTTGCTGTGGTGAAAACACCAACAAACGAAGCTGAACTAGCAGCTGCGATTGTTGCACTACCTACAAGCGTCACGCCAGAAGCGCCAGCTGTAAGGGTAATTGCATGTGTAGCACCTGCAAGGTTCACAACCGAGAATCGGAAAGAACTTCCAACTACTTCGTCTGTGAAAGCTGCAGCCAATTCAGCACCTGTTGGTGTCGTGAGGGCACGACCTGCAGTTGGGGTCATTGTGTAGACGACCTCTGCTGCTCCAGCAAGTGTTGCTGCTGATTGTGCGGTTGCTGCATCAGTTGCTGCAACAACGGTTACTTTTTCTTCCTTGGCTGCCCAAGTTTCAAGACGCTTGCGTGTTACTGCACCGTCTGTGTCATTTGCGATTAATGGCATTGTAGTTTCTCCTTAATTGTTGAAGTTATTAGGCTGTCTTGGCTGTCAGTTTACCCTGCTTAGCACGGTTACGGACTGTCAAGTTACCGTAGCACATGATAAGTGCGTAACGAGCATCTACGTCTTCTGGAGACACGAATGCTGTCTGTGAGAACCACTTGCCTGAGTGACCTACAAGTGTGAGGTACTTAGTGTTGAGCATGTAGAACACACCAGCTGTGCAATGCACATCGTACATTACAGGAGCAGCCTTGAACAGAAGGTTCTGGAAACCAGCATCTGCTGTCTTGGTGTCTGTGTAACGCAACTGTGGTTGCAACAAAGCTTCGTACTTCTCAAACAGAGTTTGAGTTGTGAGAAGCAAGTCTGGGTGGTCGTTACCTACTGAAACGTTGTTGTAAAGCGACGACATTTGAGCAAGAGTCAAAGCAGCTGCTGTGTTATCTTCTTTTGATTGCCACCACGAGTAGGTGCTCGAGTTAATGCCACCAACAGTGTTACCTGATTCAACAAGGTTGCCCAAGCCGTTCCAGTCTTTGCTGCTGTTGCCGGTTCCGTCTGCGAAAAACATTTGGTTAAATGACTCGCGCATTGACTCCTCAGCCTGCATGATTTTGGCTTCAAGAAGGTTGATGATTTCTTGCTCACCGTTGTTCTTGGCTTCTTCAATGCCGCTGATTGCGATGGAAGCTGCATATTGCTTCCACTCAAACTCAGCTGCCGAGATGCCTTCTTGCGGTGTGAGCGAGAGTGTCTCGTATCCGCTGTACGAACCAACTGTGCTGTTCTGTCCGTAGATAAGTGGCTCAACGATTTTTGTACCACCGTTAAGCATGCGAATGCGGCCACCCTCCATCAACTTGTAAGTCAAAGGACGTGCGGTGAATACGTTGTCGGTCAACGTCGAGCGATAGTTCGCAAGCGTTGTTGTTAATAGATTGTCAAAGTTGCTGTTGGCAGCGACCATAGTAATATCTCCTGTTGTTAGTGCTAGCCGTTAATTTGGCGTTTTGCCAATTCAAAAGCATCGCGAAGTGTGGTTACGGGTTTAGAAGACACGTCGGCGCTTTTAGCTGAAGCGCCCTTAGACACAACAGTCGCTTCCCGTTTCGCTTGAACAATAGCTTGTTCTTCTTCCGCCTTCTTAGCTTTTAACTGAGATGCGGTCAAACTTTGTTCAAAGATACGGTCGAACGCTGTCTGTTTATAGACGGCTTCCAGATTTGAATTGCCCGTAGCCAAAGCTTTAGCAATTACTTCATCTGCGTCAAATGCGTCGCCATATTTCCGTGACAGAGACTCAACTGTCTTCTCCAAATCCCGCATTGCTTTTTCTTGTTCAAATGCTTTCATTCGAGATTCTAGTTGTCGGTACTGTTTCTCAACTGGGTCCAACAACAGTTCGTCTTCCGACGATTGCTGTTCTTCTAAACCATAATGTTGTTTCAACAATTCCAAAGTGCTTTTTGGGTCGTTCTGCAAGGCTTCTTGCAAAGCAGCACCAAACTGCACCTGTTTCCGTTGCTCACTCAATTCCTGTGTCTTGCGGGTATAGTCCGCTTGACGCTGGTATCCAGCAAGCGCCTCCTTTAGTGGAACATCAATTTCCTCACCAGCGACGTTTAGTTTGACGGGTTTGTCAGCGTATTCGTCCCAAGCAAAATAATCGGTGCTTACTTCGGGGGCTTCACCTATTTCCGTGCTAACTTCTACTTGTCCAACAGTTTTTGCTATCGGGGCTTCAATTGCACTATCAACGGTGTTGTCATTACTCATAGAGTCCTCCAACGGTTTGCTCTATACCTAACGCAAAACCGTTACATAGCTCCTTGAGTATTTGGTAGCGGTGCGCCCTGCGCAAGCAATTGTGCAAGAATTTGTGGCGGAATATTTGACGGCATAGCCATGCCACCCGTTGGTGGCATTGGCCCCATATCAACAGGTGGACCTTGAGGCATTGGTGCGCCCTGTGGCATCGGTTGCTCTGGTGGCATTGGTTGACCACCCTGTTCTGCGCCAGGTGGTGGTACGGGCATCATTGGTTGTTGAGTCACAAACGAAGCAGCACCACGAATACCAAAACCATACTGCAACACATAAGTAGCCAACTTTGGCATATCCAAAATGCCAGCACCAGCAAACGGAGCCATAGCGTCCACAACCTGCATAGCCATTTGACGACGGAATGATTCGTTGACCGGCTGGGTTGAACCACCCTCAACAATGAAGTCAAATTCACCCTGAATGTAATCACGGTCGAATTTTAACCATATAGGTTCGGCTTCTGAACCAACAATACGAACAGCTTGCTCGCCAGTCATGTACTGCTGTGCAAGCATAATCAAACGACGACCGCATTCGCCAATAGATTTTTCAACAATAGCCAATTTGTCCGAAACGCGAGCATTGGCAGCATCCTGAATGATGGCTGCTTCCGTCGCGGTACGACGAATCTCTGGTATTCCACCACCCTGATATTCGTTAAGTCCAGAGACTGAACGAATATCATCTGAAATAAGTGATGATTGGTTGTAGAACTCTGGCGGGTTAATAACCGCCGGCATAGGTGCGACAACACTATTAATGCCTTCTTCGGAAATAACTGGCACCATCACATTGTCTTCGTCTGATTCAAGAGCATTGCGACCGTCAACATCAAATGCTGTTTCTTTGTACAACCATTTGCGACTAAAACGCTTGCGATGATTCATCATCTGCGTACGAGTCAAGTTCAACTCGTGTTGCAGTGGTTCAATTGCCTCTAGTTCGCCCATTGGATAAAAATAATCAGGCACGTCATAGTTGCGAATCATTGTGTATGGATGACCAAACAAAAACGGCATTTTTGTTGGCGAAACAAGAAACTTGTCCGAGCCATCACAAAATACAGACATTGTGTTTCGGTCAATGTCATACCATTCCCAAACTTCCACATAAGCGTCTTCTTTATCGGTTGACACCCGTGGGCGGAATTCGTCTTGTCCCCATTTTGAGTAATGCGACGGCGCAGCGTCACCGCGAGCCGACGCATTGTAGCGTTTATCTTTTTTGACATCTTCCATTGGGCGACGAGTGCGTTGTGCAATCCAGCGAATGTCATCCATTGATGTTGCATCCGGGTCAACAAACATATCAAACAAAGAAACACGTTCAATAAACGCTCTATCTTCTTTGATAATTAATTCTGATTCAACTGCGCCTTCTACTCCTGGTGTCGTCAGTTCATCATAAGAATCAAAGTTTGGTGTATCGTCGCGGGCTTTTTCTTCTTCAACATAACGGTAGCCAGTCTTAACCCAACCATGCCCACAGATAAGAAAGTCTTTTACGGCGCGACGAAACTGTTCTTGGCAACCATAATGTTGCCACCAATAGTTGATAATTGCTTCGGTAACAATTGCTTTATCTGCGTCTTCTGGCCGTTTAGCATTGACTGCAATTTTTGGGTGATTGATAGATACTGCGGGTGAAATAACGTTAATAGTTGCAAATGCAATATTGACCAACAGTTGGTCTTCTTTGATGTCGGTGCGATGATGCTTGCCTCGATATAGGTCAATCAAACGACCCCACAGGTCGTCGTAACGTTCTTCTCTACGCCAACGGCGCGACTGCTCAAGTTTGTCACGATACTTTGTTAACAGTTCTGTGTTGGTTATCCGTGCCATTATTTATCCTCTTTACCTTCGTGCCAGCCAATGTGCTTATCTAACTTACTACCAACCCTGTCAACCTTTGCACCAATTGATTGCAAAAGTTCTCGACCCTCAGCATGTTGTTCAGAATTTTCTTTACGCAACTTACTAAGTACCACCACTACTGGGCCCGTAATGACCGCAACAACAATCGGAACCCAGATTTCAGGCATGGCATTAAATCCAACGACTGCCAACGGGCTCGGCGTTAATGCCATTTATCTTGGCATCCGCAACCTGCTTTTCCTGACGTTCCTTAATGGTTGGTCCATGGAAGTTTTCTTTGCCGTACGTAAACCCTAGATTTACCGTGCCTATGTGGCATTTAAAGCAAATAGCACCCCGCCTTGGCAATTCTGGTGCATAAAACTCTGTTGAACAGTTCTCGCAAGTTATGGAAAGCATCAATACAATCCTAAATCGTTACTTTTCTGACATTTTGTGCCCCGATTGGTTGTCTTCCTGGTTTTGGGGCTTTCAGAATGTGTTGGCTCCACCAATCAAACGTATTCTTTTTGGGGGCAATTGTAATCCTGTATTCAGGTAGCCAAACATATTTAAGCATTTGGTTACAGATAGCCAAAGACATAACTCTGTCGTCGTGGGGTGAGCCGTGCATTTTTCCGTTTTGCTCACGGATAAAAGTACGCAACTCGGCAATTGTTGATTTGCACGAAATGTACAAAGCACCATCTCGCATGTTCCCATTTAGTTCATCAATGGCTAAAGGTTTAGAAACTGATGTTGTACGCCAACCCAAAGTCTCGCTGACTGTTGGGTTGCGTTGACCAAGCCGTCTTTGACGAAACAGATTCTTGTATCCCACGCGTTGCAACCCTTTTAGGGTTGTCAACCCGTGGTTGTTTGATTCAACACCAATCAAGCAATGGTTGTACCACCAACCCAAAGCAAACAAAACTTCTTCACCAAATATGTCTGCGTCCACATGACCATGCCAATGTGCCACAACCAAACCTGTTTCAACATTGATTACATGCGCAGAACTAAAGTCGCCATGACCAAGACCTTCGGCAACGTCAGCACCAATAACATAAACTTGACCACGCTCGGGGAACTCCCACACAGCAAGTTCACCACCATCTTCCCTGAACTCGTAAACACCCTTGCCCATTCCTTTGTGTAAGTAGCCACGACTTGGTTCTTCGGGCTCATACGCGCGCAAGGCTTCTAAATCAAACACAGGACGACCAGAACGGATAAAGGCTTCGTCTGGGTCGGATGGATATTCTTGTGCCATTTGCCAGTCAGGCAAGTCACGCTTCTTGGCTTCGTACCATTCTTCGTCACGGTCGCCAGCAGACCAAGGAAAGAAGATTCCCGTAAATCTATTTGTGTTGGTTTGAGAACCAACCCATAGCTCGTGAAATATGTTGCCTTCACCGTTAGCTGTGGACAAACAGATAACGCGACCACCAACGTCGGCAACTGGTTCAATAGATGCCCAAGCTTCGCTTGGGTTGGGCAAGAACGCCATCTCGTCAATGATTACCAAGAATACGGATTCACCTCGGGCTGGGTCGTTGCCTGACGGCAGCGACTCAACAGCTGATTCGTTTGCGAACACAATCTTAAGTTGGTTATCCGACAGCAACTCTGGTCCATGTTTGCGCATCCATACCGGCAACATCTTGTAACCGTACTTTGATTTTTGCAACAACTTAGCCGCTTCACGCTCTGTGCGGGAAAGCATAACAATAAACCTGTCAGGCCAAAAGAACGCCAACCAAAACGAATATGCAGACGCAAGGGTAGAGAACCCAATCTGTCGTGCTTTAAGCACTATCGAGTATCGGGTGGATAACCATGTGGCAATTGTTTCTCGTTGCGCATCACGCAACTCAAACTTGATACGACCCCGTTCAGGGTGGCGTATCATCCAATAGTTGGAACAGAAATATTCAAATGCTTCAACCTGTTGTTCTAAGGTTGCGTCCTCAGGACCTTTACATTTTCTCCATTCCTTCTCGTTGAGAAGGTCGGATAATTCCATTACTTCTTCTTGGTCTTAGTTCCAAACGCTGCGCTAATTTCTGCTGATGTAAGCTCGCCATCAACTGACGCTGCGGCAAGTTTCTGTACAACACCAAACAAGGCTGTAAGTCCTGCAACACCAGCCGACTTAATCACATCAACACCGAGGATTGCTCCACCTGTGATAATTGGTAATGCGCTGGCAATAAACAACGATACAAGTCGTTGTCCAAGGTCTAGGGCTTTTGCAATTGCTGAGTTCATTTTTCATCTTTCTGACTTAGGGTTATTACGGAATGAAGAACCACGGCAGTACCTGTCAAAAACACAGCCTGACGAAAAGTGGGTCCAGACAAGGTAATCAATACCATGCCCGTGCCCGCCCAAGTCCAAGTGTTCTCAGCTAGATAGTTAAGTAGTTTTTTCATGATTTACCTGTCTTAATATGTACACTTGGTAACATCGTTAACAAGGACCCAATAACTACAAGGGTTCTACGGGTGCGAACCGGCACGTTAGAGCCGGTTGGCACATATTCATCAAATTTGGAACTAAAAATATCAATAGTTTTCTCAAAAGCTTGCTTGATTTCTGTTGGCGCTTCCTGAATGGCTTCAGTAAACGCCTCCAACTGTTCCTCAGACAGTTCGTCCACAACGATTTGTTCAAAAAGTTCTTCAGCTTGAGTTTCGGTGATAGCGGCCAAGACTTCTGGGCTTGACGCTATCTCGGTGGCTTGGTCTGAGGTGATGTCTGCGGCTAGGACTTGGGTGATGGCAGCAACAATCTGTTCAGGTGCGGCTTCGCTAAGGCTTTCTAAAATTTGTTCTACCTGTTCGTCGGTCACAGGTTCGTCTTCAATGACTTCTTCCAGAACTATGTCAATCTCCTCGGCTATAGTTGTAACCAATGAATCATCTACTTCTTCTAGCTCTGTACTTATTATGGTTTCTTCTAACAGTTCTGTTATGGGTAGGGATTCTTCTTCGACGTCAAGAACAGGCCCGACTTCGTAGTCGGGAAAAAATGTCTCAAGAATGGTTGTCTCAACAGGCACAACAGGTTCTTCAACAGGACCGTCAGGAACGGTTGTAAATGTTTCTGGTTCTGTGGTTTCGGGTTCGGCAACTGTGGTTTCGGTTACGGGTGTGGTGGATTCGGGTTGAGTCTCAATGGTGGGACTAGTAGTGGTGGTTTGCGGGGGAGTGTAGGGTGCTTGCGTTGTTGTCGGGGCTGGTTGAGTTGTTGTGGTCGTGGTTGTCGTTGTACTTTCAACTGATGTGGTTGTGCTTGTCTGAACTGGCTCGGTGGTGCTGGAGCTTGTTGTGGGAAGGGTTGTCGTAGATGAACTCGTGGTCGTTGTTTCGGGCAAAGTTGTTGTGGTCGTTGGTTGGATTGTTGTGCTTGTCGTCGTGGTTGTTGTGCTTGTCGTGGTCGTTGTGGTTGTTGTGGTGGTGGTTGTAGATGAAGTCGTGGTGGTTACTGAAGCACCGTATGACCAACTGTAAGGTTCAGGTGGTGCGCCGTTCTGCCAGTTAATGCAGTCAGCCCAAGTCGGATATAGCCCAGCCAAATAATCGGCTTCGGGTTGTTGCATTTGCCAAGAACTACTACCCGTAGTGCAGGTCCAAGTTGTATAGGTTGCTTCAGCGTTCGCTGTTTGTGGGAAGAACGAGAACAGGATTGCTGGTAGCGGTATAAGCCACCTAGTTAAATTGCGACCCACGTTAGTTTTGAGTAATGTTAAAAGATATCACTATTTTCTCCTCACCCTTAAGCGCTGGACAGCCGTGCAGAAAATCACTTTTAAAAATAAGTAATTTACCTGGAATGCAAGAATGCGTACATGTTTCGTAACTTAGTTCGTTCAAGTTTTGTTTCGAAACAGGCAATAACATGTTATTAATGTTGTTGTAAAATTTAATAGTGTCTAGTTTTTCTTCGGCACTAACATAAAAAACTCCGCTAAATAAACTGCTTGGGTGATTATGAGGGAAAAGATAATCACCCTTTTTGCTAACGTTTGCCCACATGCTATCTATCTTTAGTTGTAGGTCATAACCTAAAGCCTTACTGTAATTGTTTGCGTGAGTTAATATGTCTTTTCTGAGTGTTTTGAAAACTAAATTGTTTTTTAAATCTTTTTCAGTTATGCCGTGAGTTGTCTCAACGTAGTTTGCGTCAGTTCGTATACTTTTCTCCGCTACTATTTTAAGAATTTCTTTTCTATATTTAGGCAAATTAGAGAGATGCAGATTGATTATGGTATATGTGGTCTTAGGAAACCAAGCCTCAATCAAAATCTCATTTTTGTTATCCATTTTTGTACATCCTAATAGTTGGCATAATGTCGTGCATGCCTACCAATCCCCAAATATCGTCATTGTCCGTAGATGTATTTTTAATATGCGATAAGTTATGTTCAAAGTTGGGTTCGTCGATAAACGCATAAAATTCTTCAAGTAATTTTACTGTGTCATTACAAAGCCGTTCATAAGATACAACGAAACAACGGTCAGGTATTTGGGACAATAAATTTTTATATGAGATTATACATGGGTCAATAATTGATGTTTGTGTATTTTGATTATAGTTTGGTGATACGTCCGTCAAGCGTTTAAAAGATGCAACTATTTCTGGAATATCCCTTTCCATAACAATAAACTTTGGAACATAGCCAAGGGCTTTGATTAATACAGTTAAGTTATACGGAGAGCCCCAGGTAAATGATTTATCAATAATTACAGACTCAGTTTGATGAACATAAAAAGAAGGTATTATTGATTTAATAACATTTTCTACCCCAACGTCATTTGAACCACCATGGAGTGCTTGGCGGCTATTCCATATTTGATATGTATGATATAAAGCATCACATAAAAAAGATGTAGATGAAGCAAACACATCAGGGTTTTGATTAATAATACTTGCAAAAAGAGTTGAGCCAGAACGAGGTAGTCCAGCCAAAAACACGTATTGTTTGTCCATTTTGTTTTTTTTAATAAACTTGTAGTAAAACTACTATTCTTCTGTTCGGGGTACCCAGTTTAGCGTAGCTTCATCCCACCAATACTTTCTATTGTCTGTTGGGTAAGCAACAGGTGCTTGCCAGTCAAAGTTTTCGTCAAGAACCCAAGAGTGAAAAGGTTTTGGAGATATAAAAACATCGTTTATGGCATCATAAGTACCTTCTGGACAAGCATACTGTTTACGAAAAGTGCCATTAAAAGACGTTTGAACCCACTCTCCATCAAGACCCAGCGATGCAATAAAAGCAAGACCCAAACTTTCTTGCTCGACATTATCTTGGTCTAACAACTCACTGTTTTCAACTCTTATAACAGATTCAACTATCCCATTTGCAATTTTCGCAAAGTATGCCATTAGATTGTAATACTCCCGCTTCCGCTAAAATTGTAAATTCTGTAGCCCCCAGAAACCGTTATGGTTGGTGAACCAGTAGTAGCAGTAGCAGCACGTAAAGAGTCTGGGTATCTTAAAATTACACGTCCCGTACCACCACCGCCGCCACCAGCAGTACCGCTACCAGGAGTGGTGGCGCCGTTTCCTCCAACACCATAAGTTCCTCCACCGCTGCTGCCTGGGGGTTGTCCACCATATTGACCGCCACCGCCACCGCCACCGTGACTGCCTCCAAAATAAGAACTACCAGCAGCAGCACCACCATTGCCAGCCGTATAGCCTGAGCCAGCGCTGCCACCTCCGCCAGCACCGCCGCCACCGCCACCAGCAAAACCGTTGCCGCCACCACCGTAACCGTTTCCAGAAGTACCACCACCACGACCGCCATAACTTCCGCCAGAACGGCTAGTTCCAAATGCGCTGCTTGCGGTGCTTTGACCACCAACGACTATTGTATATTGAACATCGCTTGTTGCTGTGAATGTATGTTCGGAAACACCACCACCGCCACCTCCGCCACCAGAGTAATCATAGTTGACGGCTATACCGCCGCCTCCACCGCCACCAACCAAAAGAAAATTAACAACGGCTGTAAACGCTCCACCACCGCCACGAAAATAGTCATCAACTTGAGAAGTGTTATTACGGCGAGAGCGTGGTGCTAAAGCACCACCGCTAATAGCCTTACCGCCTGATGTATTTCTAAGAATCCTAGACATAACTAAAGTTATGCTGTGATTCGGTTTACATACCCGTGAATTATAATAACATTTGTTGTGGCAGCAAAAGCCTTAACAACTTTAGCAGTAGCGTTGCCTTGTAACACAAGACCTGGAATAACCAAATACAGACCGTTTTCAGCCTTAACAGTATATTCAATATTGCCATCTGGTGCAGTTGCTTCGCCGTACTCAATAGTTAACTTAACATCCGAAGCAGATGAATTGACTGCGTACAACCAAATTTCATCAATCGTTGTAGGAGTGGATGACGCAGTATGAATCGCTGTGCCCGCAGTTGCGGTAGCAGCAACTTTGATACCAAGACCTGTGCCTGTGGTGCCTGCTGGTTGTAACGCTAGTTTTGTGAAAGTTGCCATGTGTTATCTCCTATGTGTTTATTTAAATCGTTACATTAGAGGGAAAACAGTGTTTGCTCAACCGTGTCATAACGGTCAAATATCTGTAGTTCCAACCATTCTTCGAAATCGTCAGTACTAAAAGTTTCCAAATCTACAGCTGCTGGGTAAACATCAACAAAGTAGCTGTTCATAAGGTCGCCCAAAGTGTTACCTACGGCGCCCTCACCCTGAAAGAACTCGTACTGTAGGGTGCCCCGGTACTCCAAACCCTTCTCTGACCAGAACGCATAAAGCAAGTCCCCAAGGGTCGCACCCGCAAGCGGGTAAGCGACCGTCAACGCTTCATACATCGCATCATTTGTTGTAGTCACTACACCACCTTAAAATTACGTCGCGACTTCTCATGGGCAGCAATCTGTCCAATGAGTTCATCGAGCTCAGAGTCGGACAACTCCGTTGCCTTCTTATTAGATTGAACCGTTACCGTAGGTGGCAACATACGGTTGGTGGCCTGTAGGTAAAGCTGGGCTGACTTAGTGTCACCTTCTAGGGCTTTGTTGTAAAGTGTGTCCAGAAGCTTTTGTGTAC
>Ga0222713_10001049_pt1 | contig 31673 bp, 26 predicted proteins | sample C33_649DmetaG_FD_165061 | JGI IMG/M metagenome (GOLD analysis project Ga0222713, IMG submission 165061) | Estuarine water microbial communities from San Francisco Bay, California, United States - C33_649D | ecosystem: Environmental > Aquatic > Marine > Unclassified | place: USA: California... | reverse complement strand
GGCACTGGCGCTGCTTTCTACTCTGCTTTGGGCGGGATATTGGATTCTCAACACCAAAAACAAGGCTGACCCTGTGGTTGGCGTATTGCTTGGTTTCTTAGTAGCATTGCCCTTCGCGATCGGTTTAACCCTTTTTGAGGGCGAAAGCTTTAGCCAAATCACAGCGAAAGGTTGGATGGCCGTGACTTACGTCGGCCTATTTGAGATGGGCATTACCTTTGTCTTATGGCTATCAGCACTGAAGCTGACCAACAACACAGCGCGTATCAGCAATCTGATTTTTGCATCACCGTTTATCTCGTTGATGCTACTTTCGACCATCATTGGCGAAGAGATTCACCCAGCGACACTGTTTGGCTTGGTACTGATCATTGCTGGCTTGGTGATTCAACAGATCAAGTTTTCAAAAAACGAAGCTCGTAAATAAGCGCTAAAAGATCCAATTGAGTACGAAAAGCCATCGATAAAGTCGAATCTAGAGCTAGAACACAATGTTAGATACAAAAATGGCGAGTCATATGACTCGCCATTTTTATGTAATTTAAAATCTAATGGATAAGCTCAAAGCTTAATGTGCAGTGACAATAAAGTTTGTCCGTAAGACTCAAATGAGACAATAAAGTTTGTCCGTAACGATTCACACATTAAGCGGTGAACAGTGCTTCATACGACTTCTCGTCGCACGCCTCATTGTGTGTTTCGAATAAGGTTCTATATTACGGCTAGTAACCCATAATGCTATAAATTATATAATGTCATTTTTGAATCGAGAAACGACTTATGAGCAAGAAAAAGCTATCAGAAAAAGAACTGCTTAAGGGTATTACATCTAATACTGCCCATACTGATGGGCTTGCTACAGTTTCATTAGATGAAGTGGGACTCGAACCCTCAGAAAGCGACTATAAAGCCGCTTTGAAAAGAATTGAATCCTTGTTTGATGTGACTGAACCAGGCACGCCCGAAGGTGATGAACTTGAAAAGCTAGTAACTTGGGTTGAAAGGTATGAAGAAGATCACTTCCCATTTTAAGTTAGCAAGCCATCAGCTGACTCAGCTTTGTCCAAAAGCCTCTCAGGTTGAATTTTTACCCGTGGCACTTTCTAACTAGAAAGTGCCCCATTTCGAGTCAGGTGTCTAAGTTTGAGTAAAGATCATCGGGTAGATTTGATATAGAAAAACTCATGAGCAACAAGAAGCAAGACCTGACCCCATTACACTTGGTGGATATCAGCACAGAGTGATGTGTACGAAGCGAATACTTCTAACAACTTCTCCCGGCAAAGGGAGAAGCTAAATTCACACTATCCACTATTATATTTTTGACAATGCTTCTAACACTTTTGGATATACATCTTTCACACAACTACAGAGGAGAAATGATACCGAGTGATTGATAAGGTTGCTATCGCAACCTTATCTTAGCTTCGCTCGCCTTGAGAAAAACCTCAAAGTGGTGCCCCGATGAGTTTGTCTCGGGAATTTTCGATTCGATTGAACAACGTAGCATCAACGATCATGAATCAATGATAGCTAGAGTTTCTACATTTATTGAGTTTAAAGAATAATTTACTTTAAAAACTCTGCCTTTAGTCATCTTTTGCGAGAGATCATCAGTCAACACTAGTACTATATAGTTAGATTCAAGGTTTACGTTCAAAATCTCGCAGCAATCAAAGTTCAAGAACCTTTTTAAACATGGGTACAGAGCTTTATAAAGGCTCTCTTTAGCAGAGAATGCTAGTGTCACGAATTTAGATTCTGAACTGAAATCGCTAGATAGTCTAAGTTCTTTGGCCGAACACACGACCTTCTTAATTCTGTTGCTTTGGTCAACGTCGAGCCATTTCTCAATGTCGATTCCAACAGACTGCTTGTCATTCTGTGTTACCACCGCTACAGCCATCGAATCACAATGAGAAATAGAACCTGCATACCCTTTCATCCAGATGGGCTCTTTAAACTCACCAATACCAGGCTGAGTTGGGGGATGAACACCAAGCAGGTTGTAACACGTCTTTACACAGTGCCGCCCAGTTAAAAACTCTGCTTTTCTTTTGACGGTAGCACTCTTCAACTCATTTCCGAGAACCAGTCCAGAGTCTAATAAATCTTCAATATGCTTTTGTTGATATATAACGGGGGCTCTATGTACAGCAAACATCTCCAACCCATCCTTTAATGATTCTCGAACACTCAGTAGCATTCTCATGAACAAATAAATGACCGCCATCCAGACTGTATGTGTACGCTAAGGGGTAATGTTTCACTAAGTTGCGTGATAATGATGCAGGTATCACTAGATCATGATTGGAATAAAGTATTAGGATTTTCTTGTCAAAGCTTAATATTAAGTCTCGATTAACAAGCAGCTCCATTAACTTTATTTGATACAAACAATCTTGGTATTTCGGGAAATTGGAGTTCATTAAGTTCTGAACTTCAGACATGTACGCTTGATCGCTTTTACTCACACATGACAAGGAGTTCCATAATGATATTTTGACGAATGTATGTCGCTCTAACGAGTAAAGATAATCGAGAAAATCAACCCAGTTTGTGGCGGAAAACTTTGAAAAATCATTCGCCCAGCAGGTTCCGCACAAGATTAGTCCTTCTACACTATCGGAGTGCGATTGAGCATAGTACTGAGCAAGCCATCCACCCATCGAATATCCTACCAAATAGAATTTGTCTGCATCTATATTAGATAGGCGATTACTTAATTCATTGGCCCATAAGGAAAGGTTAACGATGGCATTGTCGGTCGTATGTTCTACGATGATCACGTGTGAATTTGAAAGCTTGGAGGCTAATTTTTCCAAGCTCCAAGCATCGAACATGTATCCGGGAAGCAAGACGTAAGTAGGTCCGTCTCCTTCCCTAATAGTGCGAACGATCATGCACATATCTCTTCAAGACAAAAAAAGAGTGCAAACCATTCGTCAAGTGTCGACGATGTATAAAAACGCTCTCTGCAAATATCTCCTTGATTGAGCCCAAGAGTGGCAATCGCCCGTGCAAGAATTTGGGTTTTAGAAAGTGAATCTAATCCTAGATCAATTTCCAAGTGACACTCTCCATCGTCAGCAGTGATAGGATCAAGAGAAAATTCATTGATAATTTCTATCAGAAGAGCACTCTCTTTTCGCTGGTTTGCATGAACTTTTCCTGTTCGCTTAATCAGATCTACACCATCAAGGCCATTGAGCAATTCAAAGTTGAACATGTTGCGGAATTCCTCTATTACATTTCGGCTAAAAAACTTCGAATCATAATTGAACGACACAACCAAGCCGTTTGGTGTCAAGACCGACATGACATCAAGACCTCCAGATAAATTAGTGGTTCCCAAAAAACAGCTTGATATATCCAAATCAGAGTCAGTGTAGTCGATACTAGATGATCCATAAAACGAAAAATAGACATTCGTCGGCATCCCTCGTCGTAACGTAATAGCATATTCTTCATCTGAGATTTTTGATTTGATATTACTGCTAGCAAGAGATCTAGCATTACGTCTTGCTGTGACTTGATCGACTTCATTGAGCGTACATTTGGTCGTATGCTCGTTAACTTGCACCTCGACTTCAAACGACTTGGATATCTCAACTTTCTCGCGTTCAAAGTGGAGTAAAAAGGATTGCGCAAAGCAACCTACTTGCGATTTGTGTATTGTTTTATCTGCATAACTACGGCCATGAGTAGGGATCTGAAGCAATAACTCTGACTCTCCCAAGTTAGTCTTAAAAAATGCCTTAGCAAAACATGATGCCATGTAAGAGAAAAGTGACACTCCGTGGCTAGCAACAACGTTCGTGATTTTCTGAAGCTCTTGGACTGGAATCAACGAAGACATCATTTTATAGTGACCCACTAAGTAGTCTAAATGCTCCCCTTCAGGTGACCAAAAATACTTTTTGGTCATCATCGATTTGCTGTAGTCAATCACAAAGCCATTCAGTGTCTCCTGATATTGTTGATAGTCGATAAGATCGGGAACTGGCTCTGTACTGATTTGGGTCGATTTTGAACCAATGACCATACCCAGTTGCTGCAAATAGGAATTAAGCAAGTTGTCTACGCTGATTCCATCTGCATATAAATGTTCGACGACTAGAAACACTAGCAGTTCATTGTCATTAATCTTAACAACGCGCAAGAAATGATTATCGTGAGATGAAATCCCTAAAGGCATGCACAATAGAGCATTAACTTCGGATTCAACAAAATCATTCACATCATCTACGGTCACTTGTGAGTATTCGTAACAGGATAGATGAGTTTCGTCTGAGATGCTCTCTACAATACTCATCTGACCGTAGCTGTCGTCTCCTAACTCTATATCAAAGTGCAATCCCTTAGCTGCATCATAGAAATTCTTATAAGCTGTTAAAAACTTTGATGGTTCGCTTGGACTTGATAGTGATATTTTAACGGCACTACAAACACTAGTTCCACCACATAGGTCCTTCCACATTCCAAATAAATATTGTGATGGAGTAATTATTAAACTCATATCATCTACTCTTCATTAATTGTCAAAAAATATACTAATTTTAGCGCGATCATACTTACCATTCGGTGTCCTCGGGAATTCGTCGCTAAATAAAATAACTTTGTTAGGATTCATATATTTTGGCAAAGATTCTCTAATACGATTACAAATAAGTTCAAAGTCAAATTCTTCTTTTAATTTTACTAGGCAACCGAGCGTGTCCTCTAGTGAGTCAACTTTAGGAATAAAAATAACCACAGCTTCAGAGATTTCTTTAAGGCTTGTTATCGTTGCTTCAATCTCGCCTAGCTCAATACGATGGCCCAAATACTTTACCTGACTATCTTTCCTACCAATGAAATAAAAAACATGCTCCTTGTCAATTTCAACGATATCGCCAGTTCTATATAGCTTATCTGGGTATAAGTTATGCTCAGGGTTTTGGATAAAGGAAGATTTTGTTTGCAAATCATTGGCCAAATAACCATAAGATACGGATTCACCTCTTACCACCAACTCACCTCTCTCACCAGGAGCTTGAGTAAGCTCCCCTTCATCAGTGAGAACAAATAGTTCCATGTTGTCTCGTGCTTTTCCTATAGGTAAATGCTTAGTTTGCTCGTCAGGTATCTCATCGAAAATGTGATACGTACAATCTACAGTTATTTCCGTAGGGCCATACATATTTACAAACCGAACGTGTGGGAGGCATTGCATCCAGGTACGCAGCACTTGTGGAGGTAGAACTTCGCCAGCGCAAAGTAGTTGCTTAAGATTGAGAAGGATGCTCGGACGTACCCTTCTTGTTTGCTTCAACATTGAAAGAACCGAAGGGACACAAAAGAAAACGCTAATTTTGGACTCTTCTAACCACGGAATTAGGCTCGGAACCATCTGGTTTATGCTATCGGGAACTAAATGCAGTGTAGCGCCGACCTTCATTGCCGTATAGATATCGAAGGTAGAGTTATCAAAATAAAGTGGAGCATGATTAGCTATTTCGTCACTACTGCTCAATTGATATGTTTCAACGCACCATTCAATATAGTCATTTATGGCTTTATGAGGGATCATTACCCCTTTGGGAACACCTGTAGAACCCGAAGTGAACAATATGTAAGCCAGATCAACTGATATAGTTTGTCTAGGCGTCAATGTGTCAATATCCGATAGTGATATTTCTTCATCAATATTGATGATTTTTACATTTTTTAGTTCAGAGAACAATTGAGCTGATAAGTGCAAGCTATCATTATTTACTATGATTATTCGGATTTTTGCCGACTCAACTATCGAATTTAGTCGAGACTTCGGAGAATTAATATCCAATGGTACATACACATTTCCAGATTTGAGTATAGAGAACATAGCCTTAATTGCGGAAATCTTTTTGGGCATGAAAATAGCAACAGCTTCTTGCTTGAATGTCCCTAAACTGCGAATGTATTGGCTATACTTATTCGTGAATTTGTCTAAACTTTGGTAAGTTATAGTCTCTTGGTTATGTAGATCATTATATTGAATTGCAATTTTATTAGGGAAGAGCCGAGCTGACTCCTCTAAATATTTATGAACCGTTTTAATCACTGTAGTATCCGTTAAGTAAAGATAATTGAAGTCAAATATTTTTGAGGTATCTTATTCCAATGGATATTATTTCCATCTAACCAACTTTTCATAATATGGTGATTATGGTCTCCATCTTGGGGAAGTGGGATCTTGTTACAAAAATCGATCTTTACGTCAATGCAATGCTCATCTTTTGAGCTTATTTCACTGAGTAAATCCTTTGATATAGTCCTTGATTCTGATATGCACTCTAGATAGCCGTTAGCTATTAATCTTATTAACGACTGGGCATCATTGAACTGCCCGAACAGTTGCTCAGGTGTCACAACCCCTTCTTTAATTACTAAGTAAATAGTTTTTAATGATGATGAAATATGATCACTAGACAGCCCCCACTTATCATAAAGCTCTAATGCAGCAAACACGTAAGCCAAATTTGTATGCTCTGCACCGCATACCTTACGCCATTTACTCATCAAGACGTTATATGTAAATTGTTGCTTTTCTAACTCTTGAGCATTTGCAATCCAGTCTGACGACAGAGACTCTATCGCGCTTTGCGCCCCTTCAATCCTACTCAAGAAACGCTGACTTAATCTCCAAACCTTATTTTTGCCACTGATGTACATCATCCCGACATTGAGGTGGCTTATGACATCTTTGGATATCTCTTCGGTCTCTTCGTCGTGATCTATAATCACGTAAGGTCGGTTTAACGACTGAAACAGTGGTAAGTTATTGAGATAGTCCTTGGCATAGACCGTGGACAAGTTAGACGATAATTGCACATCTTCTATCGCGCTACCCATCACTTTTTGTGCATATCTATGGCGGCCACTTTCATCACCAAAACCATCATAAGGCTTACGAACATGTGCGATGTTTTTCTTATCCAAGCTCGGACTATAGCCAATGTAGTATCCATCGCTTAAGGGTAGCGGACGTTGTTTGCTACTTGTTTCAACTGGTTCAGACAAAATAACATGGCCATTAGCACCACCAAAACCGAATGAACTTACAGCAGCTCTTCGAATACCATTAATTTGTTTCCAGTGCTTATTGTGAGTCGGGAAATTGAGTTTCCCCTTTCTTTCAAAAACGAGTGGATTCAAAGCCTCAATCCAAGAGTTCGCAGGTATCACTTTATTCTTCATCATTAAAATGACCTTAATGATACCTGCAAGGCCTGCAACTGATTCGGTATGACCAACTACACCTTTGATACTCCCTACATCACTCTCACTAAACACACGAGACAGCGCATCTACCTCAATTGGATCACCTAGCGAGGTTCCTGTACCGTGCGCTTCTATATAAGAGATAGACTCAGGCTCAACTTTTGCCATTGAAAGACTATCGCTAAGTAACTCTACTTGAGCATCTACGCTAGGTGCTGTGATTGAAGGAGTACGGCTCCCGTTATGGTTACCTATGACGCTATCTATCACGGCAAAAATAGGTAATCCTAAATCAGTGGCTCGCTCAATAGTGGTAACCAGTAGTGCCGCCACTCCATCGCCAGGAACATAACCATCAGCGTCAATCGAAAATGGGGTGCATTTTCCTTTTCTCGACAACATACCTGCTTTAGAGAATGAAATGTATTTCATCGGGTGTAAGTTGAGGTTCGCGGCAGCAACGATAGAGAAGTCGGCTCTGTTCAAAGTAAGCAAACGTTCAGCATCACTCAAAGCCATGAGGGATGCACTGCAAGCGGTATTAATTGTTTTGCTTTCTCCCCTAAAGCCAAATTCTGAACTAATTCGGTTGGCTAGTAATGCTTGAAAGTTCCCTAGAGTTGTCTCGGGCCCGATAGCTTGTGTGCCGTCAAGTTTGTTAAAGAGATTATCCACAGCCATAGCGCCCACGGAGACAGAGACGTTATATTGTTCTAAGTAAGAAACGTCTATACCTGCACATTGCATCGTTCTTTCAACGTGGTCAAATAACAACCATTGCTGCGGATCAATCTGTGCTTTTTCTGTGGAGGTTAAGCGTGCTTTAGAACGGCTATTAGCTCGAGTAAGATTAATGGGTGCCATCCACTTAGAGACACTTTTGTTTTGTTCATATCTTGCTGTGCTAAAAAACCCCTCTATTGCCCACCTATCTTTCGGTATCTCTTCAAAAGCTGATTTACTTTCAGTCAATAAGTTCCACAGGGCGTTTGAATCTTCGGCACCAGCAAGTTCACATGAGTATCCAACTATTGCGAGTTTAGCCATTTCTACTTTCACCCTCGTCGATACGTGCAAAATTACGTGTAGTGACGTCTATATAGCTTTGAGGACTTATCATCATATGCTGGCGGCCTGTTTGGATATCACGCAGCACTCTTTCAACGTTATTACGCTCGGAAATTGCGGAAGCTCCGAGGTTTTTGTAAGCAATTTCCGCGGCTTCTGCACATATTTCGTTGGCAAATGTTGCTGCAAGTCTGACTTTTTCTATGAGGACTTCAGAAAGGGTTGAATGCGTTTTTAGGTGATCTTTAGCTAAACTAGCTGCGGAGACTAATAATGCTTCTGAAGCTAATGCTCGAGCCTTGATACGGGCCCAGTCCTCTTTGAAGCTATCTTTAGATGCCAAAGGTAACTTCTCATTCGCACGCACTATTTTGGTTCCTAACTGTCTGAGTTCAGCTAAGACTCGATTCGTCATTCCCAAAGCCCAGCAACCATGTGAAAGAGCTGAAAGCGGTAATATTCCCATGCGATAAAGGCTACTACCTCTGTTGGCTTCGCCTGCGCTAAATTTGAAACAACGATCTTTGGGGACAAAGATGTCGTTAACACTATAGTTGATACTTCCAGTACCTTTGAGGCCAGTGGTCTTCCAATCCCCAAAGACTTCAACGTCCTCTATGGGTATAACCGCAATTATAACTTCGGGGTCACCTGCGTCAGTTTTTATTACATTTCCACTATGCACCTGTATGAACCCAGCAACTACCCACTCAGCTAGGTGAATACCACTCCCAAATGACCATCGTCCAGTGAGCCTATAGCCTTCTTCCTCAACATATCCTCGGCCATTTGGTTGATATTGCCCAGCGATCAGCGTTTGACCCTTTTTCGAAAATACTTCGTCAAAGCCCTTTTTAGGTAGGTAAACACTGCAATGCGAAGCAGCTAAAACATGAGCAATCGCTAACCAACCAAACGAACCGTCGATATATGAGCACTGTTGCCACATCTCGACCAACTCATTTGGGCTCTCACACCCACCTCCCACTTCTTTTGGGTAGATAGACCGCCAAGCATTTGTTTGCTCCATAATGCCTACGATGTCTCTAGGAAACATTCGATCTTGCTCAGCCTGTTCAGCCAAAAGGAAAATTTGGTCTTGCGCCTGTTTTAAGGCACTTAAAGCATGGTTAACCATATCTAGACACCTCGGCTAATTAGAAAGTACTTCGCTGATCACAGCATCTATGGATTTGATTGACTGAAACGTATTAATGTTTAGTGCGGTGTGAGGGAAATGAAAATTGAAATATTCCTCAAGTTCAACCATGAGGTTGACAGACATGAGTGATGTCATTCCTAGGTTATATAAGTTATCTTCATGAGACAACTTATCGGACGCGGGTAAATTCACTAATGTCTTCTTCACAATGGTTGCTACTTCGTTTATGTACATCTAAGCCTCTACTTATTTGTTGTTAGATTTTCGAGTTGCTGCTGGAAATCATCCATTTTCTTGGCAACTAATGATTCCTTGGTGCATATTTCTTCCAGAATAGGAATGTTCCGATATAGGGTTTTAACCGAATTCTGACTAACCGAGAAATAATGAAACATCTCAAAAGCTCGCCACAAATCAGCCAATTCCTCATAACACTTAATAATTTTTTCAACATCTTCTATAAAATAATTTGCGAGGTAGTGCTGTTCGTTGAGTAAGGCGCGAAAAAAAAGAGCGTTCGCATGACGTTCTCCAAAACATCTCTCAGTCCATGGAACTAAGAATGGGGTATCGTTTTTCAGTAAATGTTTATACTGAGCAGTAAAATTCTGAATAGCATTTAAACCAAGTCTGGAACTTGATGATTTTAGGTTTGAAATTATCCTAGATAGGTCGTCACTTAAACTAATATGATCGATGTGGAAATCCGTGTTTTCTCTATCGACGACGTATATATCTAAATAGCCATTACTCTCAAGGAAATAGTTGAAATTATTTTTAAAACCCTCGAATGATATATTGGACTGTTGATGTTTTCTCTCTATAAAACTGTAGGTGCAATTATTTGAATCTTTACCATTGATTATACAAACACTAAAAGCATGATCTTTGTTGAAGTATGGACTTTCTTCAATGAAAAACGGGTCTATCACACTCATTAAATGATAATCTTTTGAAAGTAAAAATTTATCCAGATCCTGAAAATTAGTTATTTTTAAGCGACTTACCTTAAACCCGTAGCGGCTTCTGATGTTTTTTATAACACGATGGGAAAGTACAGATTCGGTACTAGACATATCCCAACCAGGTTGAATAGACATATTTGAATGGATGCCACTAATATCAAAATTGTCATTATTAAATAAATGAAACTCATGCTCTAAATGAGCCAAATCTAAGTCGTTGACCTTGTGATTGTTGCTAATAAAACAAGACAAAGTGGCAAGGAAACAATTAGGACTTTCTAATTTTGGATAATTTTGGTATGGATGAAAAAACTTAGCTTTACTCGTTGAATTCACTGGAAAATCCACCTTGACTTAATTTTCCATCATTAATATCATCATAAAATCAACATATCAATAACGATTTATTAATTTATAATAAATTAGCTCACTATTGACACAAATGACATTATTTTCTTAAGGAAAGATATAATTACTATATTACTCAATAAAGGAAGATTTTAAATGGATAAAATTTTAAGTTATCGTTAATAGTTTTTTAATGACAGAAATAACACTATCATCTCAAGGAAAGTAATAATTATGCTATCACTCAATAAAAATAGTGTTCCAGTGGAGAATATATTGCTCTACGGCGATACTACGCCTGACGCTATTGCTATTGTCGACGATGAAAAAAGTTTAACATATCGAGAGCTTAAACTCGCTGTGACTAACTTAGCTTGTTCTATTATTGATTATTTTGATAATATAGAAGAAAAAAGAGCAATTGTATTATCAGACGGAAGTACCGATATGGTTATCGCTATATTGGCAATACAGTGTGCAGGGGGAGCTTATATTCCCATCGAACCCAAAGTTCCGCTGGAACGTGTCCGTAGCATATTTGATGATGCGTCACCTAGGCTGATCATTAATGATTTGAGAAACAGTGAACGTGCAATTGAGCTTTCAAACGCACTTGATATTCCACAGTTGACGTGCCAGCTTAACTCCTTAGTAACTGCTGAGAATCAACCTTCGCCACCTCTCCCGAAACTGCTCCCCAACACTCCCGCTGTAGTGTTCTTTACATCGGGTTCTACGGGCAAACCCAAAGGTGTTGAGCTCGGACATCTAGGCTACCAAGCTTGGTTTGAAGGAATTCAAGAGTGTTTCAATGTTTCTCAAGGTGACCGAGTAGCCTTAACGACCAACCACAGCTTTGACTTGTCACTTGGCGAATTATTGCTGGGGCTCGTGTCTGGAGCAACTCTTGTTGTTGCACCACAGAGTACCGTTAGGGATCCGCTATCCATCATACCTTGGCTTGATAAACACAAGATAACTGTTTGGCAGTCTGTTCCATCACTGATGAAACAAATATTGCCGTTTTACGATTTGAGTGACGCTTTGACGTCATTGAGAGTGTTGATGTTTTGTGGCGAGCCGCTCGAATTGGGTTTAGTCAGAAACTTTCATACCACATTTCCTCAAAGTCTCACTCGAGCCATAAATCTATATGGCCCTGTTGAAGCTTCTATTCAGGTGACATGGTGCTGGGCTGATAAGTACTTTGATAGCAATATGGTTAATGTTCCGATTGGTAAAGAACTCGCCTACGCAAATGTAGAGACTATTCCACATGGGAAATCTGGCCAGGAGCTAATTGTTAGCGGTCCGCATCTCGCTTTGCGATACCTTGATGAGGACAAAGATCGTGAGGCATTTATTTCCGAAGATGGATCTAGCAGATACTACAAAACCGGCGATCTTGTAGTTGAAGGGGAAGACGGAGACCTCATTTTTGATGGTCGTACCGACGACCAAGTCAAAATCAATGGATATCGGATTGAACTCCCTGAAATAGAGAAAGCTTTGTTACAACATACAGCCGCGACAGACGCATGTGTCATCGCTCATACCGAAGGAACGGAAAAAACGCTTGTTGCGTTTGTCGTCGCAGAAGGTACGAACAGTAGAGAAATACGCCGTCAACTATCCACTTCACTGCCAGTTTATATGCTACCTAAGAGGTTTGTATTTATGGATAAACTCCCACTAACTCAGAATGGTAAGCGAGATAAAGTGTTGATGAAGAGAGAGTATATTTAATATGACGCAAACTATAAACTTTGGTTGTATCGACTATGAACTTGGTGAAACCTGCATAGAATTAGAAGAAAACGTTGCACTCTGTTCAGATCGAAAGAGCCAGTTGTTTCTTCGCACTATGGGCTTTGGCACTTACTACAAAACTGAGCGAACATTGGGGGAGCTAGCCCAAAAGTCGATTGAGAAAAGCTTAGCGAAATCCAACTTATCCCCTAAAGATATTGATTTGGTTATTTATTCTTCTAGCACTTTTGGTGATCGCCATGGTGATGTAATTGACAAAGATATTGCTCAATGCCTGACCAACGTAGGCCTAGAAAAGGTGTACCCAATAGGCATTTATTTATCCCAGTGCAACAACTTTTTTGCGGCACTGGATGTAGCAACTCAATATATTAATTCAGGGCGACATCAGACTATTCTGATGGTTTTCGCTGATAAAGTTCTTGATGAGTCAACCAGATTTAAAAATTTAGCTATAAATAGTGATGCTGCAGTTTCTTGTGTATTGTCAACTAGGAATGACCTGGGGTTACCATTGTCAGTCAGTGGGCAAAACATCAAAACATATTTGACCGATGCGGATATGATCAACCCCAGTAACAATACCCTAAACAAGGATATTCATGACCGATATTTAAGTGGTATATCCTCAGTATTTAAACAGATGTTGACTGAAAACAAAATGGCTACTCATGATGTTAACCAAGTGATATGCCACAACTTCAGCTACAGTGCTCTCCGTCAAATCGCCAACGCTATAAATGTCGATGAGTCTCTGATATTTAAAGATAATATTCAAAGATTTGGACACGCATATACGTGTGATACCTTGATAAATCTTAACGATTATATAAATCAAAGTGAACTAAATCTTGAAGGTCAAAAAGTCGGGGTCATCAGTACCGGCTTGTATTTTTGGGGCAGTGCCCTGTTTACAGTAAAAAAGGAAAAGTAATGGAAGAACGTTTATTAGCAATATGGGTGGATGTATCTCAGTTAGACAATATTGATCGTAATATGTCAATCTTCGAGTTGGGGTTAGACTCCATCAAAGTTATTGATATATCTGAACAAATTTATAATGAAATGAAGATACGTTTGGAATGGGAAGAATTCAATGTCATATCAACTTTCAATGACACCTTGAAACTCCTCAATGAAAAAAAAGAACTTTTAGAGACAGCTTAATACAAGGAACTGGTGAGAATTTTTTCACCAGTTATTTAAGATATGACACACTATGCCAAAAATTTCTCTATTACTCATCCCGCCTTCGGGGAATTGGAGTTAATCCAGTGCGATAGCGATTTGATTTTAAGCTACGGAAATAAAACGCAAAGAATAAAGTGGGACTTGCCGGAGCCCATAATAAATATTGAACTACTTGGTGATACCATCCGGGTTACCTATCAGTTTCCACAGGGTTCTATTCTCAAGAAAAACTTATACTTTTCTGAAGGCTCTTTTAACTTCATTGTTCCCGATGGAATCTGTTTTTTTGTAAAAGAAACTATTAAGCAATGGCCAACAGTTTACCACCGATGTCGTGAAGGATCGCAAGTCAGTTTTCGTTGCCCCGACTCGGCAGAACCGTTCGTGATACAGATACACAGTACAAAGCGTGAGCATGACGGGAAGTATATCACCGATTATTCTTTCCAAGTCGGGGAAGATGTTATTCGTAGTGCCTTGTATCCTAATCACTTTATACAAGTTAAAAGTTTTTACCTTTATAACAGCCCCTACTCAGGCGCCTGGCCTGTGTTTTTGTTGAGTAAAACAAAGTTATCTTCCGAGGAACTTAATTCAATTCACCCAAAATAACTTTGTGATGAGGAATAAAAAATGAAAAATTTACTTAAAGGAGTCTCTGGAAAGCTATTTATAATCAACAGCTTAACAGCAACTGCTTATGCGTTTATTCTTCCTATAATGAGCGTTTACTTGGTGAGCGGCATTGGGGCGAGCCCTTCTTTCATTGCATATTACAGCGTCAGTTTCGCACTATCAGGCATTATGTTTAGTCAATGGTTTGGAGCTTTGTCAGATAAAGGGATTAGCGATCGATTGCTATTCTTAATCTCAATGGTATGTATCGTTGTTTCTGCAGTCTGCTTTTCTTTTATCACTGAACCATGGCAAGCACTCGTAGTAGGGACTATCCTTATGGGCCCCGGGAATGCTTGTATCCCATTAATATTATCTATGATTAAACGGTATGCAGATCAAGCAGGCAAAAACATAACAAGCCTCAACACTCAAATGCGCTCTGGCGTTTCTGTCGTGTGGATTATCGGCCCAGCGCTCGCTTTTGTGGTCGCGGATGCTTGGGGCTATAAGACTAACTTTTATATCGCCCTTGTCTTATCTGTGTTAGTTATACTAATGACGGCAAAGTATCTTCCTTCGTTTAATCAAGCCACTGAGTCTCCATTGGCATCAGGTGAACAACAAACTTCTATAAGCATGACTGCTTTTCTTCTTGGCCTTGTTATCTTTTTAGGCAATTTAGCAAACCATGTTTATCTTACGGCCATGCCGTTGTATCTGACTAAAGAACTGAGCATACCTTTATATTTCCCTGGATTTTTATTAGGTCTAACCGCGCTGTTCGAAATTCCTGTAATGCTATACGCAGCAAAGTTGTCTGAAAAATATGGAAAAGGCCAACTTATGGTGTTTGGGCTCCTTTGCGCCGTGATCTACTTCGGGCTAATGCCATTTGTGACTTCAATTGAGCTACTGCTCTTACTTCAAGTTTTTAATGGATTGTTCTATGGAGTATTTGTTGGATTGGGCATCACTATTATCCAGGATGCGTTCCCTGAGAAAGGGGGATTCGCGTCAGCCTATTATACTAATATGATGAGGATTGGGATGATGTTTGGTACATCTATCACTGGCTTCATTGCTCAATACTTTGATTTCCAGACAGCACTATTCGCTTCATTGGTGTGCGCTTTATTTGCCTTGCCTCTTATGGCATACGTGTCAAATAAGTCGGTTAAAAATTCAATTAGAGTCACTTAATCCACGTCCTGTTTTCGTGACCAGTCTCCAAAAGGGTTGTAGTGGCCAAGTAAAATTGGCCACTATTGTAGAGATTTCCCATACATAAAGTAATTCGTTGTTAACTAAATTAAGTAGAAACTCTAACGCGTTTATGTCCGTGCGACCTGAAGTCGTATGAAGCGTTGTTCACCACGAAAGAGTGAACCATCTGTATCACCAGATGACCCTAGGATCCTGAATAAAGCAGCAGATCTGACAATGTAACGAAACTTGGCTAATAGGCTGAGTGGGAACAAAATAGTGAGAGGATGTTCCTCCTGAAAACCACGGTTCGGGTAAGTGCTAGGGAGTCATGAATCTATTTAAGGCGCGTTATACACTGAAGCTGCGGAAGTGGTTACTACGCTGTAGCCAAAAGGCAACGAGAGTCGGAAAGAGATTGGACAATGCTCTTTCGTGGTCATTGTACTCTCCGCACCATTGTGGGCATCTAAGTTGACATTTTACGCGACATACGGAACAGGGTAAGCCTGTATATCTCCGGCTCTTCTCCTCTTTGAACAGTCACATCAACAATTTCTGCTACCGTCTGGACCAAGCTTGAGACTCTGTATATCGTCGAATAATCAAGTACGAAGGGCTGGAATATCCTCTCTTTACATCAAGCGCAAAGCCTCATTTCTTAAAAAGGTTTAAACCTCCATCGAAAACGATTCAATAAGCTCTTAGCTTCATTAATGCCAATTTATCATTTACAAAAAAACTTAATGATAAAATTTATTTCATAAATTTTATAAAAATAGTTGCAGATCTACAATGTGCATAATAAGGTAACGCCCGCCCAACAAGAGAGACAATATTTTAACAAATAAAAATTGGTTTTTTACAAATGAATATAATAACAAAATGTCAAGAGGTAGTGCTTTCGGATTGTGAAAGGGATCTTTTAAAGTCGCTTCTTCTTAATTATTCATACCCAAAGCATGGGTATAATGAATACTTGAAGGGCCTCAAAAAAGAGCTCTTCAAGCACCTCCCTGAGAGTCTACTTGAAGCCGCATTTAACTATGAGCAGTCGTTTCATCCTCCTGCTGCAATTGTGTTTAAAAACTTGCCAACAGACTCAGAGCTACCGTTAACACCTTTTTGCCCAAACAATGTTGAAGGTAAAAATACAAGCGTCAGCGAAAATTTGCTTTGCGTGCTTGCTATGTTGTTTGGTGAACCTTATGCCATATCTACCGAGAGCCTCAACTTGGTCAATAACCTTATCCCAAAAAAGACAGACTTGAATAAGTTCACAGGGCTAGGTTCAAGAAGAACACTTGATTACCATATTGAGAACTCTGCGATGCGGTATATCTTCAAAGACAGTTGCACTCCTAAAGGACTATTGATCGGCGGCTTGCGAAACGAAATTAATACTCCTCCCTTCACCCAGGTATCAGATGCACGCGTTGCATTAAAACGATTAACCGATGAGCAAGTAAAAGTTCTTCAATCAAAAGCTTTTATCATCCGTGTACCTAAACGCTGGCGTGAAGTATTACCGGAAAAGCATATCCAAACTAATCCTGTTCCTATGGTTGAAGGCTCAATTGAACGCCCAATAGTTAATGCTGCTTTTTACGATGATATGGTTGACCCCATTACTTCAGAGGCATCTCAGGCTTTTGAAGCGTTCAGAGAAGCGATTAAAGATGTAGGACTTAACTTTGTTGTTGAAGAAGGGACCGCCATTTTCATAAATAACCGTGTTGCTCTTCATTCAAGAACAGCCTTTGAACCTCACTTTGATGAGAACGACCGCCCAAGCAGGTGGTTACAGCGCGTATTTGTCACCGATCACCTTTGGGGATTTAGAGATTGGCAATGTGACAAAGATCGAGTGTTTACACCAGGAAATAATGTTTTATGCGAGTAACAGGAATATACCTACCAATTGCTTTTACTTCCTTAATTCAAGGTGGTGCCGCCCTATTCGCAGTTTATCTCTCAACACGAGGATATAGCGTTTCAGAAACGGTGTTGCCACTGAGCTTGATGGGGGTGGGTGGTTTACTTGGTTCTTTTTTGGGAGGTATTCTTTCAGATTACATAAAACCTCGCCTTGTCGGTATGTTGCTTGCTGCTATGTGGCTGTTTATGCCTCTAGGTTTCAATACAGACAATTATTTTTTCGTCTGCGGTGTAATGCTTCTGGTAGGTTTTTCACTTTCATCATTACGCACTATCTACCTAGCTGTCATTACAAGTCAGTATGCTGGAGAGGAAGTTGAACTTCGGTTATCCCATCGCCGACTTATATTGAACTTAGGCGTTGCAGCAGGTAGCTCACTTATTGGATACGTATTGAAGTATGAACATACGTTGTTTAGCTATTACTTCATGATAGTAGGTGCACTAACGTTGGTATCTACTGCGTTCTTACCCAATAATTCACCGAATAAAGAAAGCAAGCAAGCTGTGGAAGGAAGCCACCAAAGTCGCTACTCAGACTATGTATTTCTGTTATTGGCTTTGTTTCTAACATTACTTTCTTTTGGATTAATACCAAACCTGTATGCCTTGTATTTAAAGGAGGATGTTGGACTTAGTGAAGTCGTGCTAGGCAATATGTTTGCGATAAGTGGTGTGCTCATTGCTATTTTGCAAGTACCAATGACTAAGTGGTTGAAGAATATCAGTGGCAAAGTTAAGTCTTTGATTGGTATGGGGCTAATTGGTGTTGGGGTTGGTGGAGCACAACTCATCCAAACTGACTGGCATTTATATCTTTCAACCGCAATATGGACATTAGGTGAAATTGTTCTCTTTGTGCCAATTCTCAAAGAACTACTAAAAGTAACCCCATTAACTAATGGGAAGACCATTGCGTCTTACCAGATAGCTTTCTCTGCCTCCGAGATTTTAGCACCACTTCTAGGGGGGGCATTAATCCTCATTAACTACCAGGCACTTTGGAACGTTGTTTTAGGTTCCACAGCTATTTCAATAGGTATTACAGCCTACCTATGCCTCAAGGAAAAGAATAATGAATATTATCTCAATCAATACCGCGCTTAAAACTAACAGTATTTCTTCAGAATATCTAGGTGATCACCGTTGCTTTGTTTTTATTGAGTGCAATGAACTCGATAAACTTGCTCCACACATTAAGGAGAAAGCGGAAGTTGTGATCACCTACAACTCGTTTCCTGAACTCTGTGAATTAGCGTCAAATCTGAATTTAACTGCACTTGATACACGTGTGTTTTGTGTATCCGAAGATTACATGGTCCCAGCCTCTGAAGTGAGATTATCACTTGGTTTAGCCGGACTTCAACCTTCGTCAGCCAGTCGATTCAGAGACAAAACAGTAATGAAGGATGTTCTTCGAACCTCAGGGCTTCGAGTCCCTCATTTTGGTCACTTTGATAAAACTTTATCATATGATGAAGTTACTTCACGCGTAGGTACTCCATTTGTACTAAAACCTATCGATGCCCTCGGTGCCCTCGGTGTGTATATCATCAAATCAGAGTCAGAGTTTGCCAATACGATCAATATGATTGGTGATGAGTGTTATGAGTATGAAGAATTCATCTCTGGCCGACTGTATCATGTAGATACGCTTCTAAAAGAAGGTAAAGTGGTTTTCAATGTTGCTTGCGAGTACACCGCTCCGAATCTGGACTTTCAAAAAGGTGTGCCAATCATCTCTATACCTTTACTGGAGAATGATGAACTTGCAATCAAATTAAAAGCATTCGCTCTAGATTGCATTTGTGCTCTTGGCCTTGAATCTGGTCCAGCTCATACGGAAGTATTTCTGCTCGATAATGGTGAACTGGTTTTCCTAGAGTCAGCAGCAAGAACTCCGGGGGCAGTTATTGTTCCAATGTATGAGAAGCAGTTTGGATTCAATATGATTGAGGCCGCACTTCAAATCGAAATTGGTGATACGCCTTATATTCCTATTAGTACCTCAAACAATTACTACTTCTCAGGCATCTTCCCAACGAAGCAAGGTATTCTATCGAAGCAGCTCACGCTACCAATTCAATCAGAATACAACATTCAATGGAAAGTAAGCGAAGGAGAATTAATGCCCAAAGTGGCGAGTCTTCGCAACATATCAGCATCCATTTTGGTGGAAAACAACTGTTACGAAAGTTTAATGAACGACTTTAAATCACTTATTACGTGCGTTCCGTTCGAGTCTCATTGAGTGTAAAGAGAGCCATAAAGTGGCTACTTTACTTCCGTTATTGTAGCGGTTTGACCTAATAAACCACCGAGCTAGACTTTATCCGCCCATTCCTGCTAACAGTAGTTTGGAATGGGCTTGAAGCTCGTGGGCTAAATATGAAACTCCCAAACCTTTACAGTTCCTTATCAATATTAAATAGACTCACGCAGCTTAGCATGCCCGACAGCTATCAAGTCGCTAGATCATGCCAAAGGACAAAGGGGATTGAGTATTGCAACAAAGTCCTTAATTATGAGTTTTGATAATGATGATCTGCACCATTAAGATTGAACACTAGGCTAAGCGAGTTTTGCCATACTTCAGGTAATTTACATTTTACTAAATTAGTAACATCACTAAGGCACTTCTGTCCAGAGACGTGTTACCACACCATGTTTTGGGGCAAGAACGCCTTAGTGCTAAGACTCTAAAGCGTTTGCGCCCCTAAACGGTTCAGGAGGCATAGTGCAAGCAATAGAACTAACTAATGCTCACACTTTGATGCGACGCTGATATCTCAGCCCCCTCACACAGCTAATATGAGGCTTCTACATAATGGCTCATACTAATTGTAGAACCTTACAATAATCATCTAAAGACTCTAGCTTTCGTCCACGACTCATTTGTAATCCAATAAAGTTTATCTTCTTAAAGCATAGTTACATGTTGCATGTTTTAACTCTTATGCTTCCCTTTTTTACAAAGCTTACCTAAATTAGTATTTCTCCCTGTTTAACGAGTAAACAGAACCTTTCGTAATCATGTTGATAAACGTAAATAGGGTGAGGGACTGCAACACCAATCAAAAAACGCTCAAAGGCTTCTTGCCACTCATCAGGTAAATCCCTCGGGTCTACAACCATAAAAGGGACGCTAGGACGTTTTTGAGGTTGCAAAAAAGGAAACTCATACTCATCGGCCCCTAACATAATTACACTCTTACATTTCATTATTTATGAAGTAAAGTATAGCCGAAATAAGTGACAAGACGGGAACCTCCTCACGCAACCTTGTTGCACAAATCAATTTTCGTCGTCCGGTTATTTCTTCCTATTTTGAAAAGAAGAAACTTGTATTCTGACCTATGTATTCTCTGTAAATTATCTTGTCACATAGGTTCATTTCTTCTCTTAAGTTCTGTTGAACAATCGAGCAAACCACAGGGATAGAACATGATGCGAAACAATTGATCTCGAGGCATTTTTGACAATCATTTTCATTATGAACCATGAACGGAATAAACACTGTTTCTCGAGACTTAATACCGCAAGGAATAATAATGGTTTTACTATGTGTATTGATAAAGTCTAAATAATGATTTGAATAGACCTTTTGTATCGCTTTTAGAATCAGGCCTAAATGAACATGTGCTGCTTTACGGAAACGACCATCATCATGCAGTAACCACACAAGAACACGGGCTCTATCATCAACACCACATTCTCCAGCAACTTTCTCATCAATCAAGTGAAGGTGCTTCCTTATCCATTTTTGGAAAATTTCCGCTAAGCATGGGGAAGCCTTTACAGCGAATTTGAGCAATGTTTTTTCTATCTGGTATCTACGAATTTCGTAAGAATGCATTCTGGCAGGAAAGTGACCTGATAAGATTTTTTGAAGATAATCATAAGGGTTGAAAAGTGGGTAGTCTATATTTTGTAGTGTCTGATGATGTTGAACGCAAAAATCACTACATAACCAACAGGCCTTAAAATAGCCGAAGCCAAATTCCCTAATCTGTGCACGTATACAATCTGGACAAAACTTAATGATGTAGTGACCAGACTTTTGAGAAACCCCTCTCCCTTTATAAAACGTCTCATTCAACCTTGATAAAAAGTATTGAGGATTACTGAAAATAGCCCTAGTTTCTTGAACAATGTGAGAGTTCATAACCAGCACTAAAAGATGATGTTCTTCATATTGTTGATACAGGTGGACCGTAGAATTTAGTACGCTAGGTTGCCTCACCCAATATCCACTTTTACTTACGATATTAGATACATCCGAGACACCATAAACAATATGATGCCTTAAAATAAAGCTATGTGCAGACTCGTCTGAAGGACTTATTATCATCTTTTAACTTATTACCCCATACTAAACTCACCTCGCCCTTGGCCAAAATCGTGCTAGATATCAAAAGTGACAGCCTCCTTCCGCATGTCGAGCAGGGGAGCTAAAGCTCCAAACCTTTTATACAAATCGTACTCAAAAATTAAGGAAGTTCTTATCACCATGACTTTGATGAGCAAGATTGGATAGAAAGGCCATCATCGCTATCGCTATCTCTCTTTCCTGTGCTTCAATATCGTTGCAAGGTTACTATCGTATCGTTATGAGTCGCTTGAACAGGTACATTTCCGACCAAACTATAATGTTCTCTGACAGGTCGTAGATCTCTGTGTCCTGACGTGAGATAGGATTACCCTATCCCCCCGAACCATTACTCCATCACTCACAGGGGATAGAATGGTTTTATCAACGAATATAAAATTTGCAACAACTGCCGAGGAATTCAATTAGACATAGAATCGACATTTTGTTAATTCTATGTCGCTTCATTAACCTTGATTTAGTAGACATAAGATCGACATTTTGTCGATTCTATGTCGCAGTTCTGTTGAAAGTTAAACCCGAAGATGACGAACTTGATAAGACACTTTTAATGCTTTGCTTGACACAGCAACAAACATCGAAGTTAATAACAATTAGAAAGAAACTACGCAACTTCGATTCAAACGCAACACAATGCAATGCGCTCTATACATATTGCTTGATAGAAACACTTGGAGTACAAAAGGAGAAGCTGTTAGCTTCTCCTTATGAAGGGGTTATGCAGCGATAGAACTGTTAGTAAAGGCTTTCAAATCTTGAGGGAGTGTTTCAATTAACGATTCTCTAGCAGCTGTAGATGGAACTAAACTCAATAATTCAGATAAGGTGCTCATCAAGTCGTCATATCTATCCCATTGAACTTTATAGCGGCTCTTCCCTACCTTTTGTTCAACTCTATTAAGTTGCTTTGCTTCATTGTACGTATACCGCATAACATTCACAACCAGTTGTCCTTCATCATCCAATTCCTCGAATGTAAAGGTCATAGTTAATAGGTTGTTTTTCTTAGATAAACTCATATCTACATAGTTATCTTCGAAAACAGTATCAGCTATATCGCTTGGTTGAACCCCTTTTGCAAGATAGGTAGCGATAAGCTTATCTGTCAAAATTTGTATTTTTTCATTTAACATGACAACATTTTCCTAAGCTCATCCATAAGCAACGGTACTAGGTCTAATGATTGTAGCAAAGCCTTGTTATCTCGGCCGTTAACTGGACCGAATTTTTTTGCTAACTTCAAATTTACGTATCGAACCAGAAGACCATCATTTGGAGTATCTAATTTCAGGTGCGGGATTATACCCTTAAACTTAGGGGCCAATTCAAATGATTTTTCGCCTAAAGCACAATCACTCAAGACATTAGTTACCTCGTCTTGAATTTTCTTAGTTAACAACTTTCTAATTTGTTTTCGAGCGATATCAGGTCGTTTTTCAATAAGAGCAGGATCAATCTCTGCATCTGATATTTTGGTGGTTTCAGTCTCAATAAGTTTACTCTTGATGACTGCAATTTGGTCATCTTCTACACCAGCATCCTTTAGAGCTTCTAATGTTTTAGAAACCTTTTCGTTCACTTCCGCACGCTTCTGTTCAAAAAGAACATTAAAGTCTAAATCACTCAAGTAAGAATCTTGATCACTTACAAACGAATCGTCAGTAACAATTCCAGCAAGGCTACTCGTCCTTTGAAAATAGTCTCTGCTAAGCTCGGTATAATCTCTGACCCGCTGTTGCTTAGCTCGATCAACTTCTTTTTGGAATTTATCCCACATGAAGTTCAAGCCCGTCTCTTCGTGATAAATCACGACAGCGTTATTATCTATTTCAAAGGCAGTTATCTCATTTTCAGGAATAGCTCGAAGCACTCTTCCGATAACTTGAGCAAAAGCATTGATGCTACGATATGGTCTAAACATAGCGAGAATAGTAAGGTAATGGTGATCATAGCCTTCCATAAGCATGTTGACAGAGATAACTACCTGGCACTCATGATTATTAATTTTCTGGAATGAAGAATCTACCTCTTCGGGCTCCATATCGCTATGAACGATGACACTCTCTAGCCCCCTAGCTTTATACCATCTTAGTAAGTCTTCAGCATGTTTTATGCTACAACCTACGGCAAGAATTTTATGAGGAACTTTAGGGCTGGCAGCTTTTAGTTCCTGTAATCGAGCAATACTATTGTCAATTACATCTAACGAGCATTCTTCAGAAAGAGCCACGCTTTTTTCTAGCCATTCCCTATCTTTGAACTGTAAAACTTCGTCTTTTGTTAAAGATACCCCCGGCATTTCTGCTACGGTAAAGCGCAACTGATGAGCGTTGACTGTTTCTTTTCTTAACCATTTTACGTAACGATCCCTCATCACTTCAGATAGAGGGGTTTCATGAATTCTGTGACCTGGCACTGGTTGATTATCACCTCGATAAGGGGTGCCAGTAACATGAAGTTTTTTAGCTTGAGGGAAATAACTAAGAACCTCTTGCCAAGTTCCAGCAGGCGCATGATGAGCTTCATCAACTATTATCATGTCAAAAAATTCTGAATCAACAATTGGTCTATTCAAAAGTCCTGTTTTTCTTCCACTCGATAGCTTCTGAATATTTGAATACACAATATTACTTTCAAACAAATGTTCATCGGAAAGATCATTACTGTATTCAGAAACAATAGGTAGATGTATAGGGTTAAAAATCACATCAAGGTTTACCCAAAAGTTGTCATCCAAAACTTCTTGAGTCTTCTGAATACTCTGCTTTGTCACTAAGCCAGGGGTTATAATCAAAACTCTTCCACTACAAATCCCATATGGAGCAATTGATATCAATCCGCTCTTGCCGGTACCCGTAGGCAAAACAACAAGAGCCTCCCCATTAGGACTCTCAGCAAAGTAGTTCTGTATTTTTAGATAAGCTTCAACTTGAGGACTTCGAAGCTTATGGTTTGATTCAATGTTAACGGGGGTATTCTGAAAATAGGACATGACAACCTTTCTATGCATATAGTTTATATACTAATTATTTATTATAAAAACTGAGCAAACAATGATCAGTTCCTAAAAATGTAGAAAAGCACGCCTTCCTGCTCAGCATTATTCGAAGTAAACCAATTAGGTTAACGTAAGGTCCCAGCCTAGAAAGCCAACATTTTCACCTTACGAGCAAACTCTCGATGTTTTGGTGAACATCTTCAAGGTCTGATAAGCGTCCCGATACAATTATACTAAGAGGAGTTCTTTTGGAAAAAAAATCGTTGCCGTTTTCGCTACCCATGAAATTATTAATATTCTCCGGATTGCTGAATATTTGTCGAAGAGATGCATGTATGTTGAGGATATGACTCACTCTTGTAGCAGCCTCCAAGTCATCATCACCCAAAATCACATCAATTTCCTCCTGACTCGCTCCCCACTGTTCTAGTAGCCTTCTGGCAACTTTCACCCCAACTTCTAATTGTTTGCAGCTCATACACTCTCCTTATGAAACATATGAAATTGAATTAAAGATTTAGCAATGCACTTCCCTACTCGTCTTCATGGCTTTCATTTTGCTGCCTATGTGTCCTTAAAAGCTTCATAGTTATTGGTAGTTTATGTTGTTTTGAAGTTAGCCATCCATGCCCCCCTAACCTGCGGTCTAACTCTGCATAAGTCAAAGCCCTTCCATTTTCAAATATCCACTCGGACACTTTCTGAAAAATCTCTTTGTCTCTAGCCACCCAATCCACCCGATCAATATGGTACGCTCTCTGAGGAATCGGAAGAACTAATTCAAGCCACTCAGGATCATGCTGATAAAGCCAATAAAATGCAGCTTCGCAATGCTTCTTTACTTCTTGCCGGCATGAATTTGGATAGACCTTCACGAACTTAAAAATCGAATATTTGTACCTTCGCTTGAGCGATTCTCTCTTGCACTTTCTCCGCCACTCCACCAACCCATAGGTTGTTGATATAATTAATTCAATACTACCTACCGACACACCAAACCTTTTAGCAATCACATTGCGATGAAAGCCCTTATAAGCCAACCTTGCGATGGATTCTTTTAGTCTGTCTGTAATCTTTTTTGGTTTTAAATTGACTGGGATCTTAAACTTCAAGGCGATAGTTTTAACGTAGCATCTACTTTTCCCAATTTCTCGGCTTACTGCAGCCATGGATAACCCTGATTTTAATAGTTCACAACAACACTCCTCATACTCAAGTTCTTTAGAGGGGGGAGGGCTTACATTGTTATGAAAGATCTTATCAGACAAACATTGAGACAAATAAAACTCCAACAAGAGGTGCTTGAATGGATGTTGTGGGTATTGACCTAAAAGCAAAGATGAGAAGTATCGAAAGTCAGTTCGAGAGCGAGGATATAGATAAGATGGACGCGGTGACAATTGCGCTGATACTTCAAACACCCCCAACGCAAGTGCTTTTCTTTTAACCCGACCAGCGTTGGTCAAGCCCCCCTTCCCTTTTAACTCTCGTCGATACAAGTCAGAAAACACTTCCTTTCTACTTCGTTCATTACGAATTACGTTCAATTTTAGCTCGGTATATTCGGCAAATTTCATCGCCAAACTTCCACAGCTTTCTGACTGAACACTAGGATTCGGGAAAAAGTGGCTATCCGTATGAGAACGACTAGGAAGCTCACTCTGAACTAACCAAGTATTGTGCTTTGAGCATGCCCATAGACCAGGAATTTGATGTGTACAGTGCCAATAAGCAACACCATAGTTACGCATATCTTCTTGTGCACACTCGGGGCAATATTTTGCGACTAAATGCTCTCTTTCTCGAAAAGTTGATAGCTGACAAGCCCTTATTAAATCATTAGAGCTAGCAAAGTCATCATTAATTCCAGTGCTATATCGAGGCAAATAATAAGCAAATAAGGGACGTAATGTCTGATACCTCAGTAAGCTCCCCGCCGATTCCTCAGTAAATCGACTAAGATTAGCTAAATGAGCGGTCAGGTAAGGATGAACAGCTGCTCTTCCATCCCCCAGTAAGCACTGTAAGGACTGATTACGTGACGTACCCGAGAGCGCTAAGTAACGGCATATTCGACTAAATAGAGATTCATCAGGAAGCACTTGAGGCAGCCACATAACCAACCCCTTTTTAAAGAGTGATAACTAACTCAACTATAGGACAACTCCAACAAAGGATCGTCTAACAGGACTTTACGAGATCTTAAATAACGTATAGGTTCATCCATACTGGCCGCTTGCTGAAATAAGTTCGGGTTGTCAATTCGGCTTAATAAATCAACTGCACCTACAAGCTCTATGAGTTGCGCTGAAAACTCTGGGTGCTGAGGTTTTGTGATATCACCCGTTTTATCGATGTTTATTGCAGCGATTTTCCCGTCTTGCTTAATTCGTCGTTGCTTACCGCTAGGCAAAACAACTGTACTTTTTAGCTTGTGAACTTCGGCTGTTTGTCGTGATAACCCACAAGCAACGGCATTACCCGATTCAAGTGTAGCAACAGTGATTCTTTCATCATCACTTCCAATAACCAACCGCTGAGCCTCTCGATATGTACGACTTGCCATATCAATATTACCAACCGAAAGTTTGTGAAGCGTATCATTTAGTTCGTCATTCAGCTCTGTATATACATTGGTCCACTGGTAATTCCAAAGCTGTCCTATGAAAGCCTTCCAAGAGTCACTCTCCTTCTCAAGGGCTGACATAGTGTGATGATAACCACTTTCAGCACGCCTGGCCGCTTTTAGCTCTTTGATTAATGTCTGGTCAAATGGTGGATTTGCCACAAAGAATAAAGGGATCCCTAATTTATTTACCAATCTGTGTAAGAATTTAAGAAGGTTATTTTCACCTCCAGTGCGTTTGAACTGAAGGTTTTGCATCTCATCAATGACTAACATCCCAAGAAAGCTTGATTTAATGCATTGCTCCATCTGACGAACAAGAGCTCCAATCGTCCCTGCTGGCTTAGTTTTCTCTCGGTCCAGAGCAAGATCTAAAGAAGATAATATTTCTTCGCATAAATCCCTTACACTTGAGTTACTAGGACAATCAACCTTAATCCAAACCACTTGCTTTCTCAGTCCTAGTGTCTGACCATGATATCGATCGTGTTCAATAACATTTGGAAAGTAACCCAAGACTTGCTCAATCATGGATGTCTTGCCGACACCACTTTCACCGATCAGAGTCAATCCATCACCTTTAGGTTGAAAAAAACCAGTACGTGGTTCGACATCTGGCCTTTCATCTACCAAGTAGTGTAAATATTGTGCAGTTGTAGGTTTGAGTGGGTTCTTAACTGAGTATCCCTTTTTGATTGCTCTTTCTACCGCTCTAAAGCATGCTTCATAGTCCGTAAGTGGCTGTCTAATCTCTTCAATTCGATTTAAGTACTCATCTCGAACTAAAGGGTTTTTATCATCTGCAATATCTTCGGCATAATCTGGATAATTACTAAACTCCTCCATCACCTCTTCCCAACTTCTCTTTGGTCGAAGAGCTTCTATTAATGGGTTCCCTTGATGCTCAGGTAGGATTGCATCATGATAGATTGCCCTCTCCACTCTCATGACTTGCCTCCTTTGGTTCTTCTTTTTCTCCCCTTTGGTAGAGGAATAACCTTGCTACCTGTAAGTGGAGCTTCTGAGACTTCAATTAAGGCTGAATTATTGCTCTCAGAGGTAAGCACATTCGTTGTTGCAGCAAGTTCATCCTTACGATGCTGACGGACATTTTTTGTTTTATCTGCAAACGTCATTTTTTCAGAGTTTTTATTGCGTTTCTTCGCATCGCGCGTCACTTGCTGTCGATGCTGATGATCGTCGATTGAAGCTACGCTTATGGGAGCTAATTCTTTTTTTGAATCAAGCCAATCCTGTATAAAATCTGATTCGAACATGGATTTATTGCTAAACATACGACTACGAGGCAAAAGTTCGCAACGGATAAAACCTTTATTTTTGTCTAGCCGTACATAAATGTGGTTTGTCGTATTTTCATCAACTCGAGCTTCTAAACGCCATTGACCGGACGACCTTGCTACAGATGCCAAATCACGCTCTTCAAGTTCTGAGCAAGAGTAATATAACCCATTAAAGTGAATCCCACTTCGCGTCATACTGACTTCAGCCGGAGGGAGTAAACGAGCTATCACTTCATCAGAGTTTGCAGATTGAAGCTCATGTTTATGCTTCACGACATGAATTTTCCAGTAATTCAGAGGGCTTGGGGCCAAATCATTCTCTATTAATAATGGACTAGAAAAGGCTAAGCCATCTAGGATTGAACGATTATGTTCTAGTATCGCTTTTATTATTTCAACCGTAACTTCCTTAAGCGTATATGAAGCAACTTTTCTGGGGTCTTGGTGACCTCGAACAACGAAGCCACCTCTTGTTGTTCCTGGTAACTCATGAAGTACTTCTTTATTAATAATATCAAATCGTTTCTCTACCACACCTTTGCAGTCTGGTCTATATGGTGGAGTAAATGATAATTGAGTCATTGGTGTCAGTGCTTTTTTGGGTTGTACCCCTATCATTTCACCATTGTCACAAACCAACTCTTTGGGGATATGGGCGCAAGGCCACTCTGAATCCTGTATATATATACCAAAGCCCTTACAGTAATCAGATTTAGGTAAGAAACTATTCGTTAGTGCCTGGCGCGCTGCTCTCCATGAAGCATGATAGAGTGACACATGCATACCAACTATCATTCGACTTGCTCTGTCTGCAACGATATATATCGTCGGGCGTCCTAAGACATACTGAGACCCTAACTCGGAGACGATGTGCACATCCGCAACGGTTGCATCAATTTCAAAGTGAGATCCAGGCAAATAACTTCTATCAATTATACTGCCTAGCACACCTCTTTTATTTCTGAGGTAATCATTCTCAGAGGTTCGTTGTTTGATTGTTTGTTCTTTACTAAATAGCTTTGTTCGCCAATAACTAAACTGTTTTTTGGTTGGGACTAAAGGAGGCCTACCACAAGCTTCAGCTAATTTTATCTCTTTTGAATAGCTATCTTTAAGCAAGTTGTCATAAGTTTTTGCCAGCGTCAGCCCTAATTCTTTGAGGTAATATTTCTTTAACGCTTTTTTGAATTTTTCCTTGTCGCCATCACTAACAATAAATGTGTTTGCTCTATCAATAGCTATGGTTCTTGGTTGTTTTGGTGATCCCAAGGGTTTCGTTGTTGGAGCTCGCTCCCGCCCAGAACCTCCACTTTTCGAAAAGGCGGGCAAGAGAGCCATTTTGTCCTGCCCATTTCGCCAGTATAAGCTCAGTAATCTAGCTAGAGCTTTACTGTATGTACCGACTTTCTTTGCATGCGGTGTCAAATAACTAGAACGTTGTCTTGTCGCATAATCGAAGATAAACTCTCTATCGACAATCAACCCTTTAATCAACTCAAAGTTCTTGTCACGTTTAACAATGTAATTCTCTGGAACACTGTCTTCATCAACTAAGAGATAGCTTGGTAATGCATACTGCGATATTTTAGCTTGGTGATTTGAAGCAAGTTCTATAAATCCATCCAGAGAAATTGCTACTGGCTTAGCTGTTGTTGACGTATCTGAAAGTGGGTATAGAACAATAGACTCAACCTCCAACATAATATCCAACAAACGATAGAGACCATCTTCGAGCAACTCCGAGTCATTCACACTCCAAACGCTATTTCTAGGAAGCTCCATATAGAATACCTCCTTGCTGTTTAGCAACATACTTCACCTCAATGATCCCGGACTCAGGGATATTAGTCGATAGATCAACATCGATAAATTTATCTGCTATGAGGAAACGAATTATCAACAAGGCGTCATCATGAGAGGTAACATTCATTGAAGTCATCTGATTACAAAGGTCTTCAATAAAGTATTGCCCAGCGCTAATCAAAGAGAGAGCACAATTAATTTGCTCACAAGAAAAGTTCGTTGGGTTTTCGCGAAAAGGGGATGTGGCCCAGTGAAGATTACTGCTCTGAACTCTCGTTAGTTCATTTCCTGTAAAGTAACTGAACTTAACTCCAAGTAACTCCCAACAAGCTCGCTCGATATCTATTTTTTCTAGTACACGTAGATCACCCGAATCATCTTCGGGTTTTACAGAAATTGCATGATATATAGTGCCTTGAGGGGAGTCTATCGTGAGCAACTGATCCGTTGTCATGATAATAGGCTCTTTAGATTGAGGGTGTTTAGGGTGTTCTACACCAAGTGTTTTAGCTATTTTTTGCGTGTAATTTAAAGGAAAAAGTGGAAATTGCTCTCTAATATCAATCACACTATTTGAAAACTCAGCAAGGTAGAAATGCTCACTTTCAATTGAAGACATCATATGGTGCTCTCGTTGAGACTTTCTACCATAGATCAGTGAACGTGTACCTTTGGATTTTACATCCTGAATCCTAAGCCAAGGTTTGTAGTTAAAACCTTGCCCAATCCCGTATTTATTCTTTAATGCTCGTTCAAAATCTTTAAACGATTCTAGTTTCCGCCCACGTCCCATGCTCAATCCAGTAAAGATCACCTACTTTCATCATAGTAACCAAGCTCACTACAGACAAACTCTATTGTCCCAAAACACCTTAAGGGACAAACTATTTGGCTAAGAGACAAACTTTATTGTCTCTACACAAACTTAAACCCACTGTCCCGCAGCAAAACCTGAGCTCCAACACCATTGGAAGTTATAGCCTCCAAGCCAACCTGTTACGTCCATTACTTCACCGATGAAGTAGAGGCCGGAGACGCTCTTACACT
>Ga0222713_10001047_pt1 | contig 31693 bp, 25 predicted proteins | sample C33_649DmetaG_FD_165061 | JGI IMG/M metagenome (GOLD analysis project Ga0222713, IMG submission 165061) | Estuarine water microbial communities from San Francisco Bay, California, United States - C33_649D | ecosystem: Environmental > Aquatic > Marine > Unclassified | place: USA: California... | reverse complement strand
TGGGTGGCCACCATCGGCAAGCGACCAGAGAAATTTGACGGTGTCGCCTTTGTCGCTCACGCTTGCAGTGGTGAGGTGGAGTGATTGAGGAAAACCTTGAGTCAACTGTTCGCGTACAGCGCCTGGCAGGGTAAGGATGTTTGCCGGTTCGGCGAACTGGGTATACAAACCTTCCCAGACTTGCTTCAGGCGAAATGCTGGCTGGCCATCAAGAAGACTGGCAATGTCCTCACGAGTTGCATCGTAAAGACTGGTCATGCATTCATGTTAGAGGTGTTTTTGTGCCAACTTCTCGTAATCAATCATGCGAGCACGTAAAACATCAAGACTTGATGTCCAGAATGCGGTATCAGTGACATCGATTCCAAATGCCTGTCCGAGTTCTTCGGCAGTGTCCATTCCGGCACGCGAAAGCACGGTGTCATAGTTTTCGCGGAAGTGGTCGGGATTCGATTGGTATTTGGCGTAAAGGCCCAAACCGAACAGTAAGCCATAGGTATACGGCCAGTTGTAAAAGTGGCTTCCGTAATAGTGGGGCTTCAGCACCCACATATGTGGATGGCGAGTACTGAGATCAAGGCCATCGCCATAAGCATCTGCTTGTGCCTGCAACATCATCTCGTTGAATTCACTCACGCCAAGCGTTCTGCGTTGGCGTCGTGCGAATACTTCGGTTTCAAACAGATAGCGGCTGTGGATGTCGACAACTACTTGCGATGCTCCGATCAGGTTGACGTCAAGAAGGGCAAGTCGTTCATCGCCCTGCATTCGTGAAAGGCCGTCCTCGACGACCAGGGTCTCGCAGAAGATGCTGGCGGTTTCTGCCAGTGCCATCGGGAGTCGCTTTTGCAATGGTGTTCGGTGCGCGAGTTGGGTGTTGTGATATGCGTGACCCAATTCGTGCGCGGTGGTTTGCGCAGAATCGACGCTTCCGCTCCAGTTCAGTAGTACGAGCGAACGATCATCGACAAATGACATGCAAAAGGCGCCACCTGTTTTTCCTTCTCGTGGTTCTGCATCAAGCCACTGCTCGTTGATTGAACGGTCAACCAGATGCGCAAGGCGATCGCTGTAACTGGCGAAGGCGTCCTTAACAAGCGAGATTCCTTCATTCCATGAAATGGCACCTGGCGAAACGGAAAGAGGCGCAAAGAGGTTCCACCACGACAAGCCATTCTTGTCGCCATGTAGTTGTGCCTTCACTCGCATCCAACGTCGAAAATCGGGGAGTGAATCGATGATTGCTGACTGCATTGCACTGAACGTTGACGGGCTTACCGAGTTTGAATACAGCGAGGCATCAATTGGTGCTTTCCAGTGACGACGCTTGTTCACCGTGTTGGCTTCGCCCTTGATGCTGTTCATTGCCGCAGCACATGCGACCGCCACTTGTGGCCATGCGCGCATTTCTGCTTCATACGCTGCCTTGCGCACTTCTACATCGCTGTCGGTTGCAAGGCCGCGAACGGCAGCCATGGGCATTGAAGCCGATCCGGATGGAAGATGAACATCAATTGATAGCTGCGACGTGAGATCGCTTTGCAGCCTGCCCCACGCAGAAGATCCAGTCGTGCCTAGCTCGGAATAGAGGCCTTCTTCGGCTTCGCTCATCTGGTGAATCGCACGGTCTTGTAGTCGCAGCAGTGGGCCGAGGTGCTCGCGTGCTTCGACGCTTACTTCCTTCAATGCGTGTGAATCAAGACTTGCAACCCAGTCGGCAAGCCTGGCGAGGAGTGGTGAGATTCGGGCATCAAGATCTTCCATTTCACTCAGCAAGCCCTGTGCTTGTTCGTGGCGCGAATCAGTACTGACTGTTGCATAAATGTAGGAAATCAGAATGTCTTGTTCGTCAACCGTGTTGTTGAACGCCTGAATTACTTCGTCGGCAGCAGCACCATCTTGAGTGGTAGGAGTACGTGGATCGATCGAGCGAATGTTATGGGTCTCGAAAAGTGCTTCCAGGCGCGAGACATTTGCTCCGGCTCGTTCCATCGAGTCGCTAAACGAACGGCTGTCGAAGGACTCGTGAACATCGTGTACCGACCAACGGGGTAGTGACGACTGGTGATCTGTTGTTGAAGACATGCCAAAAAACTAGTTCACATCTCCAACATAGGCACGTTGATGGTGGTGAACGGTGAACCCCATTGATCGGTACAGGCCAACAGCGCGCGCATTGTCTGCATCCACATAGAGCATTCCTGTAGTTACGCCGTTGCGGCCGAGATGGGTGAGACCGGCAGCGGTAAGGGCACGACCGAGTCCCTTGCCTGCATGCTTCGGGTGAACTGCAATGACATAGATCTCGCCGAGCACCGGTGTGGTATCTACGTGAACTTTTGTCCAGCAGAAGCCGGCCAACTCATTGCCAACTCGATGCAATAAGAAACCGTTTGGGTTGAACCAAGGTTCTTGTTTTCGTGACTCCAGGGTTTCGGTTGTCCATCCACCCTGTTCGAGGTGGTCGGCAAACGCTGCATTGTTCACTGCTAGCCATGGTTCGTCGTCGATACCGCTACGAAATGGCGAAGTCTCAATTGACGTTGACTCAGTGATCGGCAGAGATACGCGCATTTGCAGCATGGTTCGACCAGCATGAAGACCAACTGACTCAGCAAGTGTTGCGTGAATGTCAGTGGGCTCATATACCCACCAATGCACGTGCCCGCCTCCGGCTTCACGAATGACACCGATGGCCTCACTCAACAACTGTGGACCAATGTTTGACATCTCGTAACGATGGTGCGGGTGCACGATTAAGTCGAGTGCCCACGAATCATTTCCACGCGATACCTGGCAATAGGCAACAAGATGGTCGTGCCCAGGCTGCCAGCCAAGCAGTCCGACGTACCCCGGTCTGCCGCCTTGGCGAAGATCGATCCACAGGTGATCCGATAGTGGTCGCTGTCCATCGGCGCGCTCGACAGCGAACAACAGCTCTTCAACTTCGGAGAGGCCGTCGGTGGGCAGACGACGTTTGATGTCGAGTTGCGCCATAGCGCTCAGGATAGCGGTGAAGCTCGCTAGTGTTCGGAGCCATGGCAGCCAAGAAAGCAGCAAAAAAGTCGGCAATTAAGTCGGCAAAGCCAACTCAGAAAATTGTTGATCGTTCTGCAGAAATTTTGAAGCGCCTGAAGGTGTTGTATCCGGTCGCGATTTGCGAGCTCACCCATGAAAACCCGTTTCAGTTGCTTGCGGCAACCATCCTTTCTGCGCAGTGCACCGATGCACGGGTAAACATGGTGACGCCAGGATTGTTTGCCGAGTTTCCTACTGCAGAGAAATTGGCAGTGGCCGACATAGCGCGGGTGGAAGAACTGGTGCGCTCGACTGGCTTCTATCAATCAAAGGCAAAAAATCTGATCGGCATGGCTTCTGCGGTCGTCAATCGTTTTGATGGGGTGGTACCTCACGAAATGGAAGACCTCGTTACGCTTCCGGGGGTAGGGCGAAAGACTGCCAATGTGTTGCGCAGCGTGGTCTTTGATCTGCCGGGCCTTGCGGTTGATACCCATGTTGGACGACTGTCACGACGACTTGGTCTGACCAAAGAAGAAGACCCCGTCAAGGTGGAATACGAATTGAACAAACTGTTTCCCCCCGAAGACTGGGGCGGATTTAGTTTGCGACTGATTTTGCACGGACGCCGTGTATGCGATGCCAAAAAACCAGCATGTCATTTGTGTGAACTACATGACATCTGTCCATTTGTCAGCAAACGCTAGTTTTCGCTACATTATGGGTCCGCCTAGACATATGTTTAGAGCGAAGGCGATTTCGGGTCCGCCGCCTGAAATCGCGTGATACGGGCCCCTTCGGGGGCCCTTGTCATTTTCCGGATCAGTTTTTAAAAATGTGCCGTCTAGTATTTCTCGGTGCCTCGCGATATTTCTGCCAACACAGCAAGCACACGCGCAGAGTTGGCGGCGCTATCGAGCACGCTCGAGCAGTGCCGCGATCGGATTGCATCGCTTGCCGAATCTCGTGCAATGGCGGTCCGTGATCCAAATAACGCAGATTCGGGCGACGATTTGCTCACTGCAATTTACGAGGCCGAACGTGGCCTCAATAATTCAATTCGCTTGGTGCAGCGTGCGGCTCGACAAGGACGCGTGTGATGAATATTTCTCCCACCCGCCAAGAGTTTCATAAGTTGGCCGCATCGCACACCGTGTTACCGGTGTGGACGGAAATGCTTGCCGATGTCGAGACTCCTGTTGCTGCGTATATGAAACTTGTTGGCGATAAACCTGGATTTTTGTTGGAGTCAGTGGATCACGGTGAACGTTGGAGCCGTTATTCATTTGTTGGACGTGATCCGTTGGCAACATTGACGCTCCGCGATGGAAACACCACTATTGAGGGGCAGTTGCCTGCAACTCTGAACACTTCAGAGGGAATGTTGGCAGCGATGGAATCGTTGCTTTCGGTCTATACGTCACCAATGTTCCCTGAGCTTCCTCCGCTCCAAGGTGGGTTGATGGGATTCCTTGGCTATGACGTGGTGCGTGAGGTGGAGCATCTGCCAAACACGCCACGAGATGACCGCAACTTGCCCGATGCGGTGATGTGCATGATTGGGTCGCTTGCCGCGTTTGACCATTGGAAGCAACGTGTGTATCTGCTGGAAAGCGTTCCTGTGTATCAGTTGAGCAGTGCACAGATCGACGCTGCTTACGATGCGGCAATTGTGCGGATTCATCAGGCAGTTGCTGATCTCACGAAACCGCTGTCGTATCTTCCTGTTGAGCCACCAACGGAAGAAGATAAGTTGCAACAATTCGTTGCGCCGACAAATGGTTCGGCGTATCAGCGTTCGGTAGAGGCAGCAAAAGAGTATGTGCGCGCAGGAGACATCTTTCAGGTGGTGTTATCTCAGCGTTTCGACATTGCACTTGATGCCGAACCATTCGATATGTATCGCGTATTGCGGCAAGTTAACCCAAGCCCATACATGTATTACCTAAAACATGATGAGGTGACCATCGTTGGTAGCTCTCCTGAACCAATGGTGCAGTTGTTGGGAGGCCAGGTAATCAGTCGGCCAATTGCTGGAACACGCAAGCGTGGTCGAACCGATGAACACGATCGCAAACTTGCCGCCGAGTTGCGTGAAAATCCAAAAGAAGTTGCCGAACACGTGATGTTGGTGGACCTGGCTCGTAACGATGTTGGGCGAGTGGCCAAGTTTGGGTCAATGAATGTTGACGAACTGATGACGCTCGAGCGCTACAGCCATGTCATGCACATGACATCGCAGGTATCGGGAGAAATCCGAGAAGGTCTTGGGCCAATCGATGTATTGCGGGCGACACTGCCAGCCGGAACCGTGAGCGGTGCGCCAAAGGTGCGAGCGATGGAAATCATCGATGAGCTCGAACCAGTAAAGCGGGGGCCATACGCAGGGGTGGTTGGATATGTCGATTTCAGTGGGAACTTGGATACGGCAATTGCTATTCGCACCATGTTTATTGGGGATCATGGCGCATCACTGCAGGCTGGAGCGGGCATTGTCGCCGACAGTATTCCCGAAGAAGAAGACCTCGAATGCTTCAACAAGGCTGCTGCACTGTTTGCCGCAGTTCCAGCGGCTCGTCGAATGAGCGCGCAACGTAAAGCCCAGCAATAGATTGAACCCCATGACTACGTTCTGGGTTCCATTGCAACGCGACGTGATAACGGTGCACGGTGCAGACGCTCGTACGTATTTGCATTCTCAACTCAGCCAAGACATTGCAAGTATGCGAGTAGGTGAAACTCGCCAGTCATTGTTGTTGCAACCAACAGGGAAAATCTGTGGAATTCTGCGCGTTACATGTTTGGATAGCGAGACGTTCTTGCTTGATTGCGATAGCGGCACGGGTGAAGCGGTGTTGGTTCGGCTCAATCGCTTCAAGATTCGCGTAAAGGCGGAGTTGTCACTTGGCCAGGAAACATGGACTGCAGTGCGCAATGCGATCACGCCAGTTGGTGGTGCAATACCTGCTTGGAAGGGCGATGGCAGCGCATGGGATGTTCGCGGCGATTTGAGCGACACAAGCATTCCTCAGGGAACACAAGATGATTATGAGACGGCGCGGATATGTTCCAGTTGGCCCGTAATGAATATTGATGTCACCGAATCGTCGATTCCTGCAGAGTCGGGACTCACCGATATTGCTGTGAGTTTTTCTAAAGGGTGTTATCCGGGCCAGGAGTTGGTGGAGCGAATGGACTCACGGTCAGCAGTTGCTCCACGTCAACTCCGCTATGCAACCGTTGAACAAGGAACACTCGTTGGGCAAGAAGTCCGAGTTGAAGAACGCATTGGTGTGGTCACTTCAGTGTGTGGTGAACATGCGCTTATATTGATGCGTCGGGCGTAGCGTTGTTTGAATGATAGCTAATTCGCAAAATGAGTTTGCCGACGTCGTGGTGCCGGGTTGGGGATGGCCAGCACTCATTGGCATCCTCAGCGCTTTGCTATTGGTGGATATCTTGGTAGTCCATCGGCGCGCACACGTCATCAAGCTGAAGGAAGCTGCGATTGAGTCCATTGTCTGGATCAGTTTTGGAGTTGCGTTCATGCTCGTGGTGTGGTGGATGTTCCGCGGTCAAACTGATGGGCATCAAGCTGGAATCGAATACATCAGCGGCTATCTCATTGAAAAAAGTTTAAGTATCGACAATGTGTTTGTCTGGGCGATGATCTTTTCTCATTTCAAAGTTCCGCGTCAGTTTCAGCACCGCGTGCTGTTTTGGGGGATCTTTGGTGCCCTGGTGATGCGTCTCATTTTCATCTTCCTCGGAGTCGCCATCATTGAACGCTTTGATTACGTATTGATTGCTTTTGGTGCATTCTTGATCTACACCGGTTTTGGAGTGTTACGCCACGGTGGCGATGATGACACCAATCCATCGGATACTCGCACGATGAGGCTGTTTCATCGTTTTGTGCCAACAACAGATGAGTTGGATGGCCAAAAGTTAGTCACGCGAGTTAACGGAAAGAGGATGGCAACACCGCTCTTGGCTGTGTTGGTGGTCGTAGAAATTTCTGACCTCATCTTTGCTGTTGACTCGGTGCCTGCCGTGCTGGCCGTGAGTCACGAACAATTCATCGTGTTTGGTGCGAATGCATTTGCCATCATGGGACTACGTGCGCTGTATTTCTTGTTCGCCGACATTAAGGATCGCTTCCGTTATCTGAAGCTAGCAATCTCGATATTGCTCATGTATGTGGGAGCAAAGATGCTGGTTGCTCATTGGTACCACATGCCAACGCTATTTTCGCTTGGTTTCATCCTGACGGTGATGACAGTGGCGATAGTGGCTTCTGTATTACACGACCGCAAGCACTATTCTCCTCAGAGTGGCAATATCTGACGATGACATAGAGCGACTCCGTGACACGGTGTCGCTGGTTGATGTGGTTCAGTCGTATCTGCCATTGCGCAGGGTGGGCAGAAACTGGGTAGGGCTCTGTCCTTTTCACGCCGAGAAATCTGGTTCGTTCAATGTTCGCGAAGAAACAAAGCGGTATCGCTGTTTTGGCTGCGGCGCTGCTGGTGATGTGTTCAAGTTCGTGCAAGAGATTGAGCACCTCGACTTTGTCGGCTCAATCGAGCATCTCGCCAACAAAGTAGGAATGCAACTGACCTACACATCAGGTGGTCAAAGCAAAGATCGTCAACGACGCAAGCAGCTTGTTGAGGTGATGAGCAAAGCGGTGGAGTGGTACCACGATCAATTGCTGCATAGCCCAGATGCCAGGGCAGCGCGAGATTATCTGCGCGACCGCGGATTATCGGGAGATGTTGCTCGACAATTCAAAATCGGTTGGGCGCCAGATGATTGGGATGCTTTGAGCAAAGCGATCGGGGTTCCGATTGATCTGCTTCAAGAAGTTGGTCTTGGTTTTGTAAATAAGCGTGGTCGACCACAGGACTCATTTCGTGCCCGCGTGATGTTTCCGATCTTTACCGATGCGGGCGAACCAGTTGCATTTGGTGGACGCGTGCTTCCAGGAAGTACCGATCCCGCGAAATACAAAAACTCATCTGAAACAACTATTTATGCAAAGTCGAAAACCTTGTATGGGCTCAATTGGGCTAAGCAAGACATTGTCACCGCCGATGAAGTGATTGTGTGTGAGGGGTACACCGATGTGATCGGTTTTCATCGTTCGGGAATCACACGGGCAGTTGCAACGTGTGGTACGGCATTAACCGAAGAGCATGTGCGATTACTGAAACGGTTTGCAAACAAAGTTGTATTGGCATTCGATGCAGACAACGCTGGTCAGGGTGCCGCTGAACGTTTTTATGCATGGGAAAGCAAGTACAAGGTGCAAGTCAGCGTTGCCAAGTTTCCCGATGGCAAAGACCCAGGTGATTTGGCATCGAGTAATCCGCTTGCACTTACTGAAGCAGTGAAGGGTGCCCAACCATTCTTAGGTTTCCGACTGCAACGTGTCATCGGTGCCGGTTCAATTGCAACGCCCGAAGCGAGGTCACGCACTGCCGAGCAAGCAATGGCGGTGATCAACGAACATCCTGACATGAACGTGCGCAAGATCTATGCAGGTGAAGTCGCTAGCCATGTGGGTATTGCTGCTGCAGATTTGGTTCGACTTGCCGAACGCGGAGTGCGAAGGCCGGAAGTAAGGGTCGCTGCCCAAACTCAATCAGGGGGAAGCCGGGAGAGCGCAGAGTTCGTCGTACTTGCCTTAATGATTCAAGATTGGGACACGATTGCGGCGTGGATGTCCGAGGCGTTGTTCGCAAATGACGTGTATCGGCGGGCCTTTCTTGCATTGGCTGCCGTAGAGGGAGACCTCAATCCGGCATTATCCGCAGCCGACCCTGAAGCACGCGAGGCACTGGAACGAGCAGCGGTTGCTGACGTAGAGTCGCAACCAGATGCTGAGGCGTTTAATCTTATTTCTGCGGCAGTGCGGCGTGAACTTGCGCACCGCGTCAAACATGTTGATCCAGAGCAAATTCGCATCGACCGCGATGCACGGTTACTCCTTGAACAGTTGGAAGACTCGACCACATCTCACGATGCTGCCGAGCAATTACTAGGTTGGTTACGTATGCGCATGGGTGAGCAACAATGAGGAGTTCTCCATCGAGCGATTCTGGACCCGATGCAGTCCGGATGTATCTCAATGAGATTGGTCAAGTGGATTTGCTCACCGCCGAGGACGAGCGTCGACTTGGCAAGTTGATCAAGGACGGCATTGCGGCACAAACTGCACTGAGCGCGGGCGAGGGAACGTTTGGTCTGCGAGAGCGCCGTGCTTTGCAACGCGAAATTAAGGAAGGTGAAAAGGCAAAAGAGCACATGGTGCGAGCCAACCTTCGACTCGTGGTCTCGATTGCACGACGATACGACCGTAAAGAACTGCAGTTGGCCGACCTGATTCAAGAGGGCAACATCGGCCTCATGCATGCTGCCGATAAGTACGACTTTGAAAAGGGTTTCAAGTTTTCCACGTATGCAACCTGGTGGATTCGACAGGCGATGACTCGCGCAATGGCCGATCAGGGACGCAATATCCGCATTCCTGGTCACATGATGGAGATTGTTAACCGCGTGCATCGTGTCGAGCGAGAGTTGGCAGCAGAGTTAGAGCGCGACCCGTTGCCCGAAGAAGTAGCTGTTCGCTGTGGGCTCAGCGTGGACAAGTTGCTTGAGGTGATGCAAATTGCTCTCACTACAACGAGCCTCGATGCTCCGGTGGGAAGCGACACTGATGACTTAACCGTTGGGGACACCATTGCGAGCCAAAACGAAGATAATGATCCGCAAGAAATTACGGAGAAGGCACTGCTCAGCGAAGCAGTTGAACGCACACTGAAAGATTTGCCTCCACGCGATCAAGAAATCGTGGCGATGCGATTTGGTATTGGTAAGTTTGTGGGTCAAGTGCACACGCTAGAAGAAGTGGCAAAAATCCAGAAGGTCACGCGCGAGCGAGTTCGCCAGATTGAGCAAAAGACACTCGCGCGCCTTCGCCATCCGCACAACAGTGCCAATCTGCGCGCATTTATGGATGACAACTAGCCTGTACGTATGAGTAACGCTTCAGGGACTGCACGGCGAAAAGCCACGGACTGGAAAGTAGTCACGGTCACCAAGGATGGCAGAGGAAGCTCAAAACCTGATCTTGTGGTGACTGAAGAGCCCATGGAGATTCGTGCGGAAGGTCCAGGCCAGGAGCCTCAGCAGATTTCAGTCACCATGCGTACCCCGGGGAACGATTTTGAATTGGCAGTGGGGTTCTTATTCACCGAAGGCATGGTCAAGCAGCCAGATGACGTTCGCACCGTGAAGTACTGCGAGCTCGTTGAAGGGGAAGAGCAAAAGTACAACATTGTGACTGTGGCGCTCTCACGAGCCTTTGACATGGCACTTGCCCGCCGCGCGATGGTCACCTCGTCAAGTTGTGGAATCTGTGGCACCGAGTCGATTGATCAGTTGCTGCAAGAAACAACTCCTGTTGACCGCGAGAGCGGGCCGGTAATTACCTCCGAAACGCTGATGAAAATCGCTGATGCAGTGCGCAAGTCTCAGCCAACATTTGACCGAACGGGCGGGTTGCATGCCGCAGCATTGTTTGATTCGACTGGAACCATCTCGATGGTTCGTGAAGATATTGGTCGCCATAACGCAGTTGACAAAGTGATCGGCGCAAGCGTGATGGCGAAATCTGTTCCACTCACTCAATATGGTTTGTTCTGTAGCGGCAGATTGTCTTTTGAAATTATTCAAAAAGCAGTGATGGCACGAATTGCCTTTATTGCAGCAGTTGGCGCGCCATCAAGCCTGGCCGTTGAAACCGCAGACGTGCTGGGGATCACGCTGGTTGGTTTTCTTCGCGACGGCAAAGCCAACGTGTACACGCACGCTCACCGAATTGAGATGTAACTAACTAAACGTTGCTTGCGCGCTGGCGGTCTTGCGCAGTACATCGTCATTCACAGTAAATCCGAGACCGGGTTGATCGGACAAATGGATCCAACCTTCGCCGTCAGCTTCAATGGTTTCAGTCATGATGTAGTCACGACGTGCTGTTGACCACTCTGGTGGATCGAATGGGAACTCAATGAATGGTGCTCCGACAGTGCCGGCAGTGAGGTGCAGGTTGGCCATTACGCCGATGCCATTACCCCATGTATGTGGTGTGAAGATCTTTCCTGCAGCCGCAACTTCTCGTGCAAACTTTGCAAGCCCGGTGATGCCTTGTGTGCACACGGCATCGGGTTGAAATACGTCAAAGCAACCGCGTTGTAATAACTCGCGGAACTCGTATGGCTCACGGGTCAGTTCGCCTCCAGCGATACGAATCTTCACGCGCTTGCGCAGCTCGGCCATGCCTTCGTAGTTGCCACGATGTAGTGGTTCTTCCATCCAGTACACGCCGTAACTCTCAAGCACCAGTGCAACAGCGGTGGCATGGTCAATGTTCCATGGTGTTGCCGTATCCCATGGCATGCGCCAACCCTGGTTGCAATCAACCATTAACTCGATGGAGTTGCCGAGATCGTCGCGGATTGCCTTGATCACGGCAAGATCGTCTTCAAGATTTGGTCGACCAAAGCGAATCTTCAAAGCAGGAAAGCCCAGTTCGCGGGCTTGGCGAGCAACCTTGACCATGTCGGGAATACTGCGATGCACACCCGATGATGCGTATGCCCGAATCTTGTTGCTAAATCCACCGATCAATTTCCACACCGGTTCGCCTTTGATCTTGCCGATCAAGTCCCACAATGCCACGTCAAGTGGCCACGGGCGTCCAGCATGAAACTCAATGTTGGACAACACTGCAGCGTGGCGCTCAATATTGAGAGGGTCTTCGCCGATGAAGTAACGCTGGTAGTCAGAAAAGCCATACATGGAGTCGCCCGATCCAATACCGCAGTTGCCCGCGTCATCAAAGACACGAACAATGGTTGCGGGGAACAGGGTGCGTGGGCGAGTGTCCCACGAAGCAGGAAACGGTGGATCAAGCGGCAACTGGTGGTGCGTGATCTCGATTCGAGTAATCGTGGGCATGGTGTGTTCCCGAACTAGGCGCGCATGCGTGAGCCGCTTGGATCCAGGACAGGCTCAAGTTGCAACGTTGCTGGGCGAAGCTTGCCAATGATTTCAATTTCGAAACCAGTGGTTCCTTCTGCGGCAAGTTCAGTTGGGATGTAGCCAAGTGCGAGAGATACACCCGAGTAGTGGGCGTAACCTCCAGAAGTGATCCAGCCAACAACATTGCCGTTGTGCCACACCGGTTCGTCACCGATGACATCAGCTGGACGCTCTGGGTCGACATCAACTGTGAACATCACGAGCTTGCGCTTTGGGCCACCGTTTTTCATTTCAGCTTCTACTGCAGCACGACCAATGAACTCGTGATCGAACTTCATTGCACGTTCCATGCCGGCTTCGAGTGGCGTATAAATCGGGCGGTACTCGCGAAACCACGTGCCGAAGTTCTTCTCAAGACGCATGGTGATCAGTGCGCGGAATCCGAACAATCGCATGTCGTACTCTTTACCTGCTTCCATGATCAGGTCGAACAAGTAGCGCTGGTATTCGGGCGCAATCCACATTTCGTAGCCCAAGTCACCCGTGTAGGTCATGCGTGACAACCAAATTGGCGCCATGCCGATGTTTACCTTGCGGAATGCCATGAACGGGAAGTCCTTGGTGGCAAGTGATGTGTCGGTAAGTTTCTGCAACAGGTCGCGTGAACGCGGGCCTGCAACGGTGAGTCCGACCATCGACAGCGACAAGTTCTCGAAGCGGATTGCGCTGTCCTTTGGCAGATGAGCAATGAACCAACGTGGGTGATGCACTTCTGCGGCTTGTGAGCCGAACAAGAAGAACTCTTCTTCGCCAATTCGTGATACGGAGAATTCGCCAACGATCTTGCCCTCTGGATTGAGCATCGCGGTAAGAACGGTGCGACCAATCTTTGGTAACGAGTTGGTGAACAGGCTGGTTAGCCATGCTGCCGAACCTGCGCCACTTACTTTGTATTTGGCAAAGTTTGATGCCTCGGAGAAGCCAACACGTTCGCGCACAGCCTTTGATTCTTCTGCAACGTTGTTGAATGCGTTCGAGCGGTAGAAGGTGACATCTTCCTTTGGCTCTTTGCCTTTGTCCTGGAACCACAGTGGGTGCTCGAGGCCAAAGCCTGCGCCCATCACTGCGTTGTGTTCGATCAGGCGGTCATAGATAGGCGTGGTGAGCAACGGACGTGCTGCTGGAAGCTCTTCGTTCGGGAAGGTAATGCGGAAGCGACGTGAATAGTTTTCGCGCACCTTGCTGTTGGTGTATGCAAGCGTTGCGAAGTCGCCGTAACGAGCAACGTCCATACCCCAAATGTCTGCACCTGGGTCGCCGTGCACCATCCAGTTGGCAAGTGACAAGCCAACGCCGCCGCCCTGTGACAAACCGGCCATCACTGCACATGCCGACCACATTCCTGGCATGCCCTTGATTGGGCCAACAAGCGGGTTGCCGTCTGGACTGAAGGTGAATGGGCCATTGACGAACTTCTTGATTCCGGCACGACCAACGGCAGGGAAGTGAGCGAATCCACGCTCGAGTTCTGGAGCAATGCGCTCGAGGTCGTGTGGCAACAACTGGAACACGAAGTCCCATGGTGTGTCTTTTGCAGCCCATGGACGGTTGTCCTGTTCATACGTTCCGAGCAAGATGCTTTGACCTTCTTGGCGGGCATAGATTTCGCCTGCGAAGTCGATCATGTGTGGCAATTCTTTGCCATGCGTTGTGTTGTACTCAATAACTTCATCCATTGGCTCGGTCATGAGGTAGTGGTGTTCCATCGCCAGCACGGGCAATTCAAGTCCAACCATGCGGCCAACTTCGCGCGCCCACAAACCACCCGCATTCACCACGTGCTCGGTGTGGATCTCGCCCTTATCGGTGTACACGGTCCATGTGCCGTCTTGGCGTTGCTTGATGTCGTTCACCATGGTGTTGGTGTACACCTCTGCACCACGGTTACGCGCACAAATTGCATACGCATGAGTAACGCCGTATGGGTCAACCGAACCTTCGTCCTCGTCGTACAACGCACCAACGAAATACTTCTCTTCAAGTAGTGGGTTGAGTTCTTTTGCTTCCTTCATGGACAGCATTTCCATCTTCATGCCCAAGTAGCGACCGCGCGCCATCGCCATCTTCAACCAGTCAAGGCGTTCTGACGTATCCGCAAGTTGCAAACCGCCTGGCAAGTGAATGCCGCAGTTCTGACCAGACTCGGCCTCAATCTCCTTGTACAAGTTGACGGTGTACTGCTGCAATCGTGCAACGTTTGGGTCGCCGTTCAACGTGTGCATACCACCGGCTGCGTGCCAAGTGGAACCTGCAGTGAGTTCTTTGCGCTCCACGAGCACAACATCGCTCCATCCTGCTTTGGTGAGGTGATAGAGCACCGATGCTCCAACTACGCCACCACCGACAACTACTACGCGTGCTGATGATTTCATGATGGATTTCCTTCCGTATTGAATCTAAATCTGTTAATCAAAAATCGGTTGCCACGCCGCCCTCGGCGACACGACGTTGCTTAAACTCCAACAGTTCTTGCTGAATCGCTGTGTCCAGTTCTGGCGCAACAAATTCTTCGAGGTAAGCCTGCGCAAGTTGCTTGGCTTTTTGGTCAGCTGTTGGCTTGCCGGCCTCTTCCCACGACTCGTAGTTGCGCCAATCCGAAATCAATGGCTTATAAAACGCATCACGGAAACGGTCCTGTGTGTGCTGCGTGCCAAAGAAGTGACCTGCAGGGCCAACCTCTTGAATTGCTTCAAATGCCAGCGTGGATTCATCAACAACGATCGGCTCCAAATAGTCGGCAACCATTGCGAGCAAGTCGGCATCCAGCACAAACTTCTCAAGCGAAGCGTGCAGTCCACCTTCCATCCAGCCAGCGCCGTGCATCAAGAAGTTCACGCCACCTTGAATAGCGCCCCACAGAGAGAACACGCTTTCGTATGCAGCCTGTGCATCGAGTGCATTTGCTGCACACACATTGCTGGAGCGGAACGGAACTTTGTAGCGACGTGCGAGTTGTCCTCCTGCCATTGCGGTTCGCATGTACTCAGGAGTACCAAATGCAGGTGCACCCGATTGCATGTCGACGTTTGATGTGAATCCGCCGTACATCACTGGTGAACCTGGACGAACGAGTTGTGTGAACACCATTCCGGCTAATGCTTCTGCGTTTTGTAGCGACAATGCTCCAGCAAGCGTGATTGGTGCCATCGCGCCTGCAAGTGTGAACGGCGTGATGACGATGATCTGGTTACGTGCCGAGTACTCCATGATGCCTTGCAGCATCGGAATGTCGAGGCGCAACGGTGACGAAGAGTTGATGATGGTGAACACCGATGGTTCCCTGTCGAGGGTTGCGTTGTCAATACCGCGCACAATGCGTGACATTTCCAATACGTCTTGGTTGCGTTGACGGCCAAGGCTGTAGCAGTGAATCGGTTTGTCGGTCAAGGTGAGCATGTCGTAGGTGCATTCCAAGTGACGAATAGAGGAGTGCAAGTCGACTGGTTCAACCGGGTAGCCAGCGGTGAAGTGAATGATGTTGAAACTTTGCGTCAGCTTGAGCAGGTCCTGGAAGTTCTGACGGTTACCCGCGTGTCGTGTGCCGTCGAGTTCCATGAAGTTCGGTGGGCTTGCAACGGAACCAAAAGCCATCCAGTTGCCACCAATGTTGAGTGTGTGATTCGGATTGCGTGAGTGCAATTTGAATTCACTTGGACATGTTTTGATTGTCTCGACAACAAATTCCGGGTCGAAGCGAACTCGGTCTTCAGATATTTTTGCTCCTCCAGATTTAGCGATCAGTTCACGTGCTTCAGGAAGCAAAAAGTCGATGCCAATATCGGAGAGCACGCGAAGCGATGCATGATGGATTGCTTCAACCTCGTCATCGCTGATGACTTTGGTTGGGGCATATCTCATCCGTGGCTGGCGAAATGCCTTTTGTTCAGGAAGTCGAGAGCGCGGACCTGCGGCTTGACGTTCACGTCCGCGTCGACGCGGACCACCAGTTTCGACTTCAGTCACGATGTCCCTCAATTTGATTTACGTGCCAGAAAGTTCGGGCCACACAAGAAGAAAACACTACAACCAACATTCGATTTCCGCCATATTGCGTATGGCCTTTATGCATGCCTGAAAGAGATCTAACCGCGGCGGCGGCGAATCTCCTCGGAGATTGCGGGGACGATCTTGTGCAGGTCGCCAATGACGGCATAGCCAGCCTTGGTTACGATGTTGGCTTCCTTGTCAGTGTTGATTGCAAGGATGTTCTTGGATGCCATTGCACCTACCCAGTGTTGAATGGCTCCCGAAATACCGCAGGCAATGTAGATATCTGGAGCAATTCGAGTACCTGTTTGACCAACTTGGTCGGTGTGATTGCGCCATCCGTTATTGGTCACTGCGCGCGAGCAACCCACGATGCCGCCAAGTAGTCCGGCAAGTTCTTCGAGAGGGGCGAACGCCTCGGCGGATCCAACACCTCGACCACCACTGACCACTACGGGGGCGGTGGCAAGCGTTACGCCCGCTACTCGTTCAACGCGGTCTTGAACAAAAGAGTGCATGACTGAATCATTCAGCTCAACGTCGTGCACAGTGTTCGTTGCAGTATCCGGAGACTCAACCGCTTCAACCGTGTGGTTGGCAAGTGTGACAAGCTTGATTGGTGCATCAACTTGCGCTTGTTCAAGTAGTGATCCACCCCACCGTGCGCGAACCACCTTCAATGGTTGCGCGCCAGTAAAGGCAGAGTCGAATTCGGTGCAATTCATTGATGCAGGGAGATCGAGGCGCGCTGCAACTTGTGCAACAACTTCATGGCCACGTTCCGTTCCTGTGCCGATAACCACTTGCGGAGAAATCTTTTTTACAACTTGAGCAACTGCTTCGCCCCATGCCTCTGGACCAAAATCGGTCAACGCGCTGTGGTGGGCTTGGTGCACGACAGTTGCACCGTATTGTGCTGCAACTGATGACAGTGCATCAGCATTTGCGCCGACTGTAACTGCTTCAAGCGTGGTGCCCATTTGTGATGCAAGAGTGCGAGCAGCGGTGAGTACACCAAGCGATGCTGTTGCAATAGTTCCGCGATCATGTTCAATAACTGCAAGCACGCTCATTTGAACACTCCTAGTTCTTCAAGCAAGTCAACAACTGCAGATGCTGCTTCTGGACCAGTACCCAAAATCTGTGTGTTGCTCACGCGTTCTGGTGGGCGTTGCAACTGAATCGTCTTCAATCCACCAACTGAACCGGTTGATTCTGTGCGAGTGACGTCAACTTTCTTCGATGCCAAGCGGCCCTTCATCGTCGGGTAGCGGGGAAGGTTGATTCCTTCTTTTACGCCAACAGCAGATGGCATTGGCAACATGTAGATCTCTTGGCCTGCATCGCTTTCACGGCGCACCTTAGCGACACTGCCTTCAATGTCGAGTCCCTTAGCGCCATTCACCATAGGGCGACCAAGCTTGAGGGCAACACGAATACCAACTTGGTATCCACATGAGTCTGCCGATTCGTTTCCGAACAGCACCAAGTCAAACTTGCCATTTGCGTTTTCCAAGTCGGTAATCACTGATGCAATTGCTTGTGCCGTGCGCTGTGGGTCCCAATCCGATTCCGTGATCGGAACTAACACAGCTCTTGCTGCACCAACACTGACAGCAGTGCGCAACTGTTCTTCGGCTTCTGCTGGGCCAAGAGTAAGCACGGTGACTTCGCCACCGTGCTTTTCTACGAGTTGCACTGCTTGTTCTACGGCGCACTCTTCGTGCGGACTCACCGTGAAACCAAGAAATGCTGTATCTACTGCTTGGCCGTCTTCAGTGATGTTGATACGTGCACCAGGAGCTGGCACACGTTTCACGCAAACGAGAATGTTCATGATGGGTTGCTTAGCCCTTCATGCGAACGTCGGTTGGGTCGAACAGCGGTTGGCTGCCAACTCGTGCGACTTTAACGGGGAACAACTCGTTCATGTACATCACGCGCAATTCATTTCCTTCAACAGCATGTTCTGGTGTGAGGTAGGCGAGCAAGAGGTACTTGCCAAGTGACGGTCCCATGCCTGCAGTGGTGACACGCGATACGCGACCCTTAGCGTCAACGATTCGCTCACCGGTCTTGGTGAGGATTGGTTCGTTGCCACCAGTTGGGTAACGCTTAATGCCCGACTTGGAAGTGTGATCAAGAATCTCAAGCGTGCACATAATTGCCGCTGGCTTCTCTTCACGTGCCTTCATATATTCGGCCTTACCAATAAAGTCTGCCGACTTCACCTTTGGACGCGCCAAGCCTGCTTCAACTGGCGTGTATTCGCTCTCAAGTTCTGCACCCATGAGGCGGTAGCCCTTTTCGATGCGACCGGTTACTGCGTACACGCCCATTCCAACAGGAATGATGTCGAACTCTTTGCCAGCTTCTGCAATGGTGTCCCACATGCGTAGACCGTGCTCCATGCGCGTGTATACCTCCCAGCCGTTTTCTCCAACATATGAAATGCGGAACATGGTTGCAGGAACACCATCGATCAATACATCGCGCACTGATCCGTATGGGAAGTTTGCCTGCGACACATCGAAAGGAATCAACTTGCCATCGGCATCGATGGTTTGTGTTGCTTTCGCCATGGTCTTTTCGGCGTTTGGTCCCCACACACCAATGGTGCACAGTGCTTGGCTCATGTCGGTGAACGTCACCGAGCCATCAGTTGGCATGTACTTCTTGAACCAGTACTTGTCGCGTCCACCGTCAAAAGCGCCGGTGATCACTCGGAAGTGCTCTTGGCCTAGTCGCATGATGGTGAGGTCGCCACGGAATCCGCCACCTGGGGTGAGCAGTGGTGTGTACACCGAACGGCCAACAGCAACATCTACGTTGTTCACGCATACGTATTGCAAGAAGTTAACAACGCCCGGGCCTTCAAAGTCGAACTCGTTAAACGCGGTGAGGTCCACCATGCCAACTGATTCGCGCATTTGCATGTGCTCTGCGTTGGTTATTGGTGACCACCAGCGTGCATCCCATTCGTGTTCACGTGGTTCGCACACTGAGGGGAACTTGTCAACGAGCTTCGCATTTGATGCGAACCACTGTGGACGCTCCCATCCGCGAGCATCAAAGAATGTTGCGCCGAGCGCTTCTTCACGTGGGTAGAACGGGCTACGGCGCATGTTGCGCTGTGATGCCCATTGTTCGCGTGGGTGCACAATGCCGTACGTCTTGTTGAAGTGCTCATCGCAACGTGCATAAATGTGGTGCTCAGTTTTTTCGTGTGGGTAGAAGCGGCTGATGTCGGAAGAATGCGGGTCGCACAAGTGTGGGTAGCCGTACGTCATCCACTCGGCAACGAGTTGTGCGATGCCTGGACCTTCCTTAATCCACACAGCAGCAGCCGACCACAAGTTCTTCACTTCAACGGTTTCACCAAGTACTGGCATTGCGTCCGGGGTGAGTGAAAGCAAGCCGTTGATGGCATATTTTATTTCGGCATCGCCGAGCATTTCCATGAGTTCGATTGCTTGTTCCATCTGCGGATCGAAGTCGTCCATGGTGAGTGGCAATTCGGTAGGCGAGAGTGCCGATGCCTCATTTGATGGAATGTCGTCTGGGTGCATGAAGATTGCGCGGTGTGCATACGAGCCAACTTCCATCGAGCCAGTTGACTGACGCTCGTAACAGAAGGTGTCCATGTCGCGAACGATTGGGAATGCGACCTCAGCATTGGTCTTTTGCAACACGTCGATTGGTCCAACATCTGCCATCTGGTGAACAGCAGGAGTAAGCGGAATGTTTGCGCCTGCCATCTTGGCAATGCGTGGGCTCCACACACCGCAAGCAACGACGACGTATTCGGCCTCGATGCGACCCTTGTTGGTGACAACTGCAGAGATTTGGCCATTCTTGGTTTCAAGGTCAAGTACTTCGGTGTTGGCAAACACTTGCAAGTGGCCGGCCTTCAATGCACTTTCGCGCATCAAGGTGCCGGTTTGTAGTGAGTCAACAACCGACACGCTTGGTGTGTAGAAACCGCCGAGCAAAATCTTTTCGTTAATAAACGGAACGAGCTCTTTGATTTCTGCTGGGGTGAGCAGTTTGGAATCGATACCCCATGCCTTTGCCGACGTCATGCGGCGGTTGAATTCCTCCATGCGCTCTGGCGTACGAGCAACTTCAATACCACCCGAGGTGTTGTTCATGCCGTGCTCGATGTATTGCTGCTGTGAAGCAAGCGTGAGCAGTGCCATTTCTTTGTTGTGATCAGTTGGGAAAATAAAGTTCGATGCGTGACCGGTGGATCCGCCTGGGTTCGGTAGTGGGCCCTTGTCGATCAGCACCATGTCGGTCCAGCCGAGCTTGCTCAGGTGGCCAACGAGACAGTTGCCCACGATTCCGGCGCCGATAACAACACACTTTGCGCGACTTGGAAATTCACTCACGAGATACCCCCGAAAAGAGGACCACACCCCCGTTGGGCGAGGCCACAATTGAATTTTGGTAGTATATCAGCGCAATATCATCAGCAAAAATTCAAGATATGATGACCCGCGTGAGTACATCGCTGAGCGAGCAGGCCTACCTCGAGATCCGAGACAAGATTGTCCGTCTCGAACTGGCCCCCGGCGATGTCATTAAAGAAGAGACCCTGCAGGCTCAGTTGGGCATCGGACGCACCCCAATTCGTGAGGCCCTCCAGCGCCTGGCCCGAGACCAGTTCGTTACGGTGATCCCACGACGGGGCATGTTGGTGTCGGGGATCGATGTCATGGAGCTGAGCATGTTGTACGAGACCCGTGCATTGCTCGAGCCATATGCCATGCGGCTCGCTGCCAAGCGTGGCAAGCAAGACCACTGGGACGAAATGGCTCGCGTGCTTATCCGCGCCGAAGAGCCACATGCGACCAATGACGACCTGATGGATATTGACCGTCGTTGCCACGAGATTGTGTGGGATGCAGCGGGTAATCGTTTTCTTACCGCAACTCTCGACATGATGTATGCACAAAGTGAGCGCTTGTGGCACCTGTACATCTCCGATGTGGCCGACATGAAACACGCGGTACAAGAGCACGGCGAGATGTTTGAACGACTTGCCAAAGGTGACGGCGATACTGCAGCAGTGCTGTGTGAAAAGCACGTTCGCGGTTTCGATGACGAAATGAATCAGGCAGTGCGTAAGCGACTTGGTTCGCCGCTACCAAAATAACTAGTCAAATTTTCCCAGCACTTGCGCAGGGTCTGAGCTCAATGTGTCTGGCCAATTTGAATACCAAATGTCTGCAGCAGACCTGCCGACATGAAGTGGCACTCGGTCAAACCCTGCAACAGGTTCAATGAGTGGTTGCACCACAACATCCCATCGCGGTTTAGAAAAGTAGGGGAATGATTGTCGTGGTTTGCCCGACTTATTGAAAACACGGTGTGGGGTAGACAACAATCGACCTCCACTCCATAGCTCCAACATGTCGCCAACGTTGAGCACCATGCCGTCCTTTGGGCACTGAGCATTAATCCACTCGTCGTTGCGGTTACGCACTTCAAGTCCGCCGATCGGATCGTGAGCAAGCAACGTAAGCAAATTGAAGTCCTTATGTGGATGAATTCCCCATGTGTCAGTCTGAGGCTCGACTGGGGGATAGTTAAGCAGCGTCATGTTGGTGAGCGGCATGTTCATGCACGACAACAACACAGTTGGGTCGACTCCAAGTTGTGTGCACAGCGCGATGATGAGCGTTTCGCTTACGGCATCGAGTGCGTGCCAGTAATTCATGATTGGTGTGCGAACATCTACATCAATTGCTGGCCACACGTTCGGGCCATACAAATCACATTGAGAGCGAATGGGGTCGTTCGCATCTGTTTCGTAATGCAACTTCCACGCTTCGTACTGGTCGGCTTTTCCTTTTCCAGAATTGGGTGTGAAATATCCAAGTGGAACAAATCCGCGATAGTTGCCTTTGACCACCATGTTGTTCGCTAACACGTCGCGGGGAGTGTCAAACACTGCCCTCACTGCGGCACGCATATTCGCCGTGATTTCAGGATCGACACCATGGCCAACCACGATGGCGAACCCGATTTCGCTCAACGCTGCATACAGTTCGGCAGAAGCCGTGGCGTAATTGGGGCTAGATGAACCCGCGCGCAACGGCGAAATGTCGACGATTGGAAGGCCTGTGGTCACCAGACCAACATAGATGACGTGCCACCCCACAGAGTTCGGCAAATCCATACGGGGAGTGTCATATATCAGCGACCCATCGCTCCTATATAGTGGTGCGACCAAATCGCCACGTAGTGGCCATTGACCGGGGAGTCTCCAGTATGTCGTTTCCATCAGATCTTGAAATTGCGCGCGCGGGTAAGCCACTGCCACTGAAGGACATCGCTGCCCAGATGGGGATCGGCGAACATCTGCTTGAGCCTTACGGCAAGAGCCTGGCAAAGATCAGCCTTGATGCAATCGATGAATTGAAGAAGCGCCCTAAGGCAAAGTACGTCGTAGTTACTGCCATCACACCAACACCACTTGGCGAAGGAAAGACCACAACAACGGTTGGTCTCGGCCAGGCGTTCAAGCACATTGGCAAGAACGCAATCATCAGTCTTCGTCAGCCATCAATGGGACCAACCTTTGGTATTAAGGGCGGCGCTGCTGGTGGTGGTTACAGCCAGGTCATCCCAATGGAATTGCTCAACTTGCACCTCACTGGTGACTTCCACGCGGTAACTGCGGCACACAACCTCTTGTCAGCAATGGTGGACAACCATTTGCATCAGGGCAATGAACTCGACCTTGACATGGACAACATCACATGGCGCCGAGTAATCGACGTAAACGATCGTTCGTTGCGCAACATCATCGTTGGTCTGGGAACCAAGGAAGACGGCGTTGTTCGTCAAACCGGATTCGACATCACTGCAGCTTCAGAAGTGATGGCAATTCTTGCCTTGTCAACATCGCTTGAAGACATGCGTAAGCGTTTCGCTCGCATCGTTGTTGGTTACAACACCAAAGGCGAACCAGTAACAGCAGAGCAGCTCAGTGCCGCAGGCTCAATGTCAGTCATCATGCGTGATGCAATTAAGCCAAACTTGTTGCAGACGTTGGAGAACACGCCAGTAATCGTCCACGCTGGCCCATTTGGAAACATCGCGCACGGTAATTCATCCATTATCGGCGACATGATCGGCATTCATTGTGGTGACTATCTGATCACTGAAGCAGGATTCGGAGCCGACATGGGTGCAGAGCGCTTCTTTAACATCAAGTGCCGTTACTCGGGTATGACCCCAGACGCAGCAGTGTTGGTAACAACAGTGCGCGCATTGAAGGCTCACTCCGGTAAGTACAAGATCGTTGCTGGTAAGGCATTGCCTCCAGACTTGCTTGCAGAAAACCCGGCAGACGTTGAGATGGGTGGTGAGAACTTGCGCGCACAGATCGAAAACGTTAAAGCCCATGGTGTGGTTCCAGTTGTTGCCATCAACTCATTCCCAACCGACCATGCTTCAGAACACGAAGCAATTCGCAAGATTGCCTTGTCTGCAGGAGCACGCGTTGCATTGTGCACGCACTTCGCCGATGGTGGAGCCGGTGCAGTTGAGTTGGCAAAGGCTGTTGAAGAGGCTTGCAACGAGAAGAATAACTTCCACATGTTGTACAAGGACGAGGCTTCACTCAAGGAAAAGATCGAGACAGTTGCTAAGACCATCTACGGCGCAGCAAATGTTACGTATTCGGCACTTGCAACCAAGCAGTTGAAGAACTACACCGACAATGGCTTTGGTCATTTGCCAGTGTGTATCGCCAAGACTCACCTCTCGATTTCGGGCGATGCTTCATTGAAGGGTGCACCGAAGGGTCACACACTCAACGTGCGCGAAGTTCGTGCATCCGTTGGTGCAGGCTTCGTGTATCCAATTTGTGGCGATATGCGCACACTGCCTGGTCTTGGAACGAAACCAGCCGCAGCAATCATCGACTTTGATGAGAACGGCGAAATCGTCGGCCTTTCATGAGCACTGAATACAAGCGCACGCCGGGTGGTGCCATCTTGATGGATGGCAATAACTTGCGTGACGAAACGGTTATGCGTTTGCGCAAAGAGATTGAGGCTGCTGGTTCGCCAGCAGTGTGCCTGGCAACGGTGTTGGTTGGTGGCGATAAGCCAAGTCACATTTATGTAGCCAGCAAACATAAGAAAGCACAAGAGGCCGGAATGATTTCGGTCGGTGTGCATCTTGAAGACGATGCGACGCAAGAACAGGTTGAAGCAGAAGTGCGCAGGCTTGCAGCCGACCCATCAGTGCACGGCATTTTGGTGCAGTTGCCATTGCCGAAGCATCTCGATGCAGAGCCGGTGCTCGCATTGTTGCCACCAGAAAAAGATGTCGATGGTCTGACTGAACGCAGCATGGGTAGATTGCTGCGCGGTCTTCCCGGCCATGCGCCCTGCACGCCACTTGGCGTGATGCGTTTGCTTGAGCGCTATGAAATTCCGACCAAAGGCAAGAGGGTTGTCGTTATTGGACGGTCAACACTTACAGGACTTCCGCAATTGGTGCTGTTCCTGCGCAAAGGCGGCGATGCAACAACAACATGTACGCATTCGCATACTTCGCCAGAAGATTTGAAGGCATATTGTCGCGAAGCAGACATCATCGTGTCGTGTGTTGGTATTGCTCGACTCATTACTGCAGATCATGTGAAGCCAGGCGCAACCGTGATTGATGTTGGCGTGTCGCGCGAGGAAGCAAAGATTGTCGGCGACGTCGATTTCGATTCAGTACAGGCAGTTGCTGGTGCGATTACACCAATGCCTGGTGGAACTGGCCCGATGACGATTGGTTGCTTGTTGGAAAACACGTTGTCCGCGGCAAAAATGCTCGGCGCGTTTCCAACTAAGTAGTCGTTGCTAAATCGCTGCTGGTGCTTGTCGGCGCTTCGCGGTTGCTTGTGTTAAGCGATCCAAGATCGTCGCCATAATCACAATCGCAATGCCAACCTCTGCACCGAGTCCTTTATTTGGTCCGGTTAGCGCCTCGATTGATCGGTAACCCAAGCCGCCACCGCCAACCATTCCAGCAATAATCGCCATTGCTAACACCATCATCACCATTTGATTGATTGCCAGAATAATGCTTGGCATTGCCAACGGAATGCGCACACCCCACAGCACTTGCCGATCAGTCGCACCAAATGTGGTGGCAGCTTCAATTGACTCTGTATTCACCTGGCGAATGCCGAGAGAAGTTAGGCGGATTCCTGGCGGGATGGCGTACACCACTGCTGCAATAACACCAGGAACTGGGCCAACGGTGAAGATCATCACAAATGGAATTGCATAAATCAGCGGAGGAATGGTTTGTAGCGAATCCAAAATGGGAGAGAGCGCAGCCTCGATACGCGGCCGTCTACCGAGCCACACTCCGATCGGTAAAGCGATCACGATGGAGAGCGCAACAGCGACAATCGTCTGTGTGAGCGTGTCAACAGAGTCGGTCCATCTGCCCGTGAGCCCAATCGCCATGATTCCAACCGCAGTTGTTACTGCCATCTTCCATCCGGCAACGAAGTAGGACAACATCATTGCTACAGCCACAATCAATTGCCATGACAATGAGTTGTTAAGCAAATTCTGTGCACGAATAAGCACGTCGCGCACGATGAAATCATTGAATGGCCGAGTGATAAACGAAAACGTGTCTCTAAACCAATTAACTGCCGTGTCGACTGGATCCGCAAATGATGTTCCGTATGCGATCGGGAACTCATTCCAACCTGCAATACGACCAATTACTGTTGCTGCGATCAATGCTGCAATAGCCAAAATGATCACGTTGCGGGGGAGTCGTTTGTGCGTCGAGCCAGGTTCCGAAATGAGTGCCGTGCTCACGCGATCGAGTACGAATGCAACGGCCACTACGGCAAGGCTGACGACAAGTCCACGGCCGGGTGACAGCTGGCGCACCGTCTGGTTGATTTCCTGGCCTAGTCCGCCGGCGCCCACAAGTGTGGCGATGACCACGATGCCAAGCGCCATCATCACGGTTTGATTGATGCCAGCGACGATGGATGGAACTGCGAGTGGTAGCTGTATGCGTGAAAGGATTTGTCGTTTCGTAGCCCCAAACATTTGACCCGCCTCAATGGCAGATTTGGGTACTTGTTGCACACCGAGCGAAGTTAAGCGGATCATGGGGGGAAGCGCATAGATCACGGTGGCGATTGCTGCGGGAACTTTGCCAATTCCAAAGAGCAACACAATGGGGATGAGATACACCGTGGCGGGCACAGTTTGCATTGCATCAAGAATTGGCCGCAGCACCGATTCTGCACGCTTATTCAATGCAGTCCACACGCCGAGCGGAACACCAACGATTACGCAGATGCCAACTGAGACGGCCATTAGAGAAATGGTCTCAATGCTTTCCTGCCATACACCAACAAGGCCCGGATAGATCACGGCAAAGGAGGCGAAACCAGCCATCACAAATTTGCCACGCCGCGCAATGACGGCAAACACAACAATTGGTGGAATGAACCATGGAAGCCAGCCAATAAATGACTCGGTGGATTCAAGACCAAGATCAACGATCCAGGTAATCGGATTGAGGATGAACGTAAACAGCCAGTGATTATCGCGGTTTGTTCTGATCCATGACTGCCAGGAGTTAATCGGCTCGGATAATCCGATATTCCACGAGTCAGGAAATCCGCCACTGCCATAAATTTGTAGTGCAAGTAGCACAACAACACCTGCGACTGCAGTGCGGATGCGATTGCTCATTGTTGTTCGGCTTGCAACATGGTCGCCACGTTGTGGCGATTGACAACACCAATCGTTGTGCCGTTGTCATCGACAACGCGGATGGCCTCGTCATTATCGAGCAGCATGGGGATGATCGTTTCAATTCTTGAGGATGCGCTCACCGACCTCGCGTCTTCTGGTGCGGTTCCTGGAACCGTTACTGAGCCAACACTCAGAACTTTTGCACGCGGTACGTCATTAACGAATTCGCGAACATAGGGTGTAGCAGGGTTGGAGACAATTTCCTCTGGAGTCCCAACCTGATCAAATGATCCATCCTTCATAATTGCGATGCGGTCGCCAAGTCGCAGTGCTTCTGCGAAATCGTGAGTAATAAAGATGATGGTTCGTTGCATGGTCTTTTGGAGGCGAATCAGTTCATCTTGCATTTCTTTGCGGATGAGCGGGTCGAGAGCGGAGAACGGTTCGTCAAACAACAGAATCTCTGGGTCAACAGCAAGTGCTCGCGCAAGACCAACTCGTTGTTGCATGCCACCTGAGAGTTGTTGCGGATAGCGGTCGGCCCAACCATCAAGACCGACGATCTTGAGTACTTCAGTAGCACGCGCAAGTCGAGTTGCTTTATCAACTTTTTGAACCTCTAAACCGTATGCAATGTTGTCAATCACTTTGCGATGAGGGAATAGACCAAAGTGCTGAAACACCATGCTGATCTTCCCGCGACGAATTTCTCGCAGCTCGTCATCGTTCATGGCGAGTAGATCCGCGCCATTCAGCAGCACTTCACCTGCCGATGGTTCTATGAGGCGTGACAGGCAACGAATCAAAGTTGACTTTCCTGAACCACTCAGTCCCATCACGACAAAGGTCTCGCCGCGTGTAACGTCGAATGAGACATCGCGGACCGCAACTGTCTGATCGATTCTTGAGATGATCTCTTGTCTGGTCGCGCCAGATTGCGCCAAAGAGATTGCCTCATCTGGGGAGCCGTGTCCGAACACTTTCCAGACATTGCGAACTTCTATTGCGTTAGATGCATCCCCAGGCACATCCTTACCTTAGTTGTACACCTATATTTACGCTCAAGGCTTGGTTATGCTTCCATTAGGCACCTTCGGTGTATTCGAAACAAAAAAGGGGAGAACATGCGTTCAAGCAAGAAATTGCTAGTCGTTGGTCTGGTTGCATTCAGCTCACTTATTGGTGCTGCATGTGGTGGAAGCGATACGGCAACAGAAGAAACCACATCTGGTTGCACTGGTAGTGGGACAGAAACCATCACCATTGCCCGCAACAACTGGTCGGCATCGGCGGTTGGGGTAGAGATCGTTAAACAGCTCATCGAGGCCAACCTGTGTAACCCGGTTGAAATCTTAGACATTGACGAAAATGCAATGTTTGCTGGTATCTCGTCTGGCGACATTGACGCCAACATCGAAGTGTGGCCATCAGGCGTTGTACCAGAAGAGCAAGCGTTTATTGATGACGGTTCAATTGTCAACATGGGACCGCTTGGAGCAATTGGAAAAATTGGTTGGTTCGTGTCGGATTATGCCTTGACTCAGTTCCCACAATTGTCTTCGTGGGAAGGCTTGAAGGATCCTGAAGTTGCAGCAGCATTTGCTACTGCAGTAACAGGCAGCAACGGACGATTCTTGGGAATGGATCCATCCTTTAGCCAATATGACGAGGCGATTATTTCGAATCTCGGATTACCATTTCAGGTTCAGTTCTCTGGATCAGAAGCTGCAACTCAAGCTGAAATCTCAGCGTTGTCTGCCGAGCAAAAGCCAGTGTTGCTCTACTACTGGAGCCCATCGGGTGCAGTGGGTAAGTACAACCTAAAGAACCTCGCATTGCCAGCACCAACAGTTGATTGTGCTGCAGAAGGCACAAAGTGCGATGGCGACTATCCAGAAGATCCAATGTTCAAGATTGCTTCGGCAAAGCTCGAAGCAAAGGATCCAGCTGTGTTTGCATTCTTTAAGGCATTCACATTGACAACTGATGATCAGTTGTCATTCCTCGGACCAGTTGACATCGACCAGGTCGACCCTGCCGTTGCTGCTGCCGATTGGATTGCTGCGAATGAAGCAACGTGGTCAACCTGGTTCAGCTGATTCAGTAGTTGACTACTCACAATTTCACTTGTGAATTAAGTGGCGGGGCGAAAGCCCCGCCACTTTTGTGTATTCGTGGCAGAATGAGCCCGTGAAAAAGCCTTTTGATTACGTCATTGTTGGTGGTGGGTCTGCGGGTTGTGCTCTTGCGAATCGACTAAGTGAAGATCCGAAAAATTCGGTTCTGGTACTTGAAGCTGGTCGTCCCGACTACTGGTTTGATGTGTTCATTCATATGCCAGCCGCTCTGGTGTTTCCTATAGGTAACAAGTTGTATGACTGGATGTATTCCTCGCAACCTGAGCCGCACATGGACGGACGTCGAATTACACATGGCCGAGGCAAAATTCTGGGAGGCTCGTCCAGTATTAACGGGATGATATTCCAACGGGGTAATCCGCTTGATTATGAGCGATGGGGTGCTGACCCTGGAATGAGCGAATGGGATTACGCCCATTGCCTGCCGTATTTCAAAAAAATGGAGTCATGTATTGCCGCTGAGTCGTCCGACAAGTTCCGCGGCAAGAGTGGCCCGTTACACATGGAACGTGGTCCTGTGAAGAACCCGTTGTTCGGCGCCTTCTTCAAGGCGGTGCAGGAAGCAGGACACCCACTTACTCAAGACGTGAATGGTTATCAGCAAGAAGGGTTTGCGGCATTTGATCGCAACGTAAAGCGCGGACGTCGTTACAGCGCAGCACGCGCGTACCTGCACCCGGTGAAGCGTCGTAAGAACCTCACTGTGCAGTGTCGTGCAATGGTTACGAAAGTGTTGACCGACGGCAAAACGGCAACTGGTGTGGAATACGAGTTGCCGTTTGGACGCAAGCGCACAGTGCACGCCAAGGAAGTGATTCTGTGTGGAGGCGCGTTTAACTCTCCGCAGTTGTTGCAGGTTTCCGGTATTGGCAATAGCGAAGAGTTGCAAAAGGCTGGCATCACACCGGTGCATCACTTGCCCGGAGTAGGCGAGAATTTGCAGGACCACCTCGAGGTGTATGTGCAGCACTCTTCTACGCAACCGGTGTCATTGAACCCGATGATGAAATTCTGGCGGCGACCGTTTATTGGATTTGCCTGGTTGTTCCGCAAGGGGCCAGGTGCATCAAATCACTTTGAGGCTGGCGGCTTTATTCGTAGCAACGACACGGTGAAGTACCCAAACCTGATGTTTCACTTTTTGCCAATTGCAGTGCGCTACGACGGAACAGCACCTGCAGGTGGTCATGGGTACCAAGTGCATATTGGACCGATGTATTCGAACTCGCGAGGCAGTCTGAAAGTGACGTCGGGCGATGTTCGTGACAAGCCGGCGTTTACGTTCAATTACCTGTCAACGCAAGAAGACAAGCAGGAATGGGTAGAGGCCATATCGGCAGCTCGCAAGATTTTGAATCAACCAGCATTCGCACCATTTAGCGGTGGCGAGATTTCACCGGGTCCTACGGTTACAACTGACGCTGAAGTGTTGGACTGGGTACGCAAGGACGGGGAAACCGCCTACCACCCGTCATGCACATGTCGAATGGGCGTGGACGAGATGTCGGTAATCGATCCATCCACCATGCGGGTAAGGGGAATGCAAGGACTCCGAGTAGTGGATGCATCGGTCATGCCGTATGTAACCAATGGCAATATTTACGCCCCGGTCATGATGCTTGCTGAAAAGGCTGCGGACATCATTTTGGGGAAGACTCCGTTGGCTCCTGAGGTGGTCGATTTTTACCGTCACCACTAATTGGTAATTAGGCGGGATGAATAGGTAGCCGAAAGGCTGCCCTGATAACCTTTTCCACGCCCTGATATATCTCGGCACCACTCAACAAAGGGAACACACGTGAGCGATTTTGACGACATTGATCTTGCTGGTCTTTCTAACGAAGATCTTGTGGCACAGATGCACGACGATTTGTACGACGGTCTTGGCGACGAGATTGTTGAAGGCACCACTATTTTGTTGGATCGCGGTTGGGGGCCAGACAAAGTGTTGCAGGAAGCACTTGTAGAAGGAATGCGCATCGTAGGAGTTGACTTCCGTGATGGAATTTTGTTCGTCCCAGAAGTGCTTCTTGCTGCAAACGCCATGAAAGCAGGAATGAATATCTTGCGCCCACTACTTGCAGAAACTGGTGCAGAGTCAATTGGCAAAGTTGTTGTAGGAACCGTTAAGGGTGACATTCACGACATTGGTAAGAACTTGGTAGCCATGATGATGGAAGGTGCAGGTTTCGAAGTAATTGACCTTGGTATTAATACCGATGCCGACAAGTTCATCGCTGCTCTTGAAGAGCATCAGCCAGACATTCTTGGAATGTCGGCATTGCTCACCACAACCATGCCATATATGAAGGTTGTTGTTGACACGATGAAAGAGCGTGGCATTCGTGACAAGTACATCATCTTGGTTGGTGGTGCTCCGTTGAACGAAGAGTTCGGTGTTGCCGTAGGTGCAGATGCATACTGCCGCGATGCTGCAGTAGCTTCAGAGACCGCAAAGACTTTGGTCAATGCACGTCGAGTGCGTACCGCCGAGCCTCCTGGCCCGTCGGTCGCCTGATCCACTGCGGGTAATGCGCACATGTCGGCGGGCGAACGTCCACTGATCATTGCGTGTGGCGCGTTGGTCACTGAGTTACGTGAGGTGCTCGAATTAAATGGCATTGCAGATGCAGTTGAAGTTCGTTACCTACAAGCAAATTTGCATAATCGACCAGATGGCATCGTTCCGGCTCT
>Ga0222713_10001046_pt1 | contig 31698 bp, 32 predicted proteins | sample C33_649DmetaG_FD_165061 | JGI IMG/M metagenome (GOLD analysis project Ga0222713, IMG submission 165061) | Estuarine water microbial communities from San Francisco Bay, California, United States - C33_649D | ecosystem: Environmental > Aquatic > Marine > Unclassified | place: USA: California... | reverse complement strand
CAGTTCGAGTCGACCTGATCGAGACGGACGAAATCCGATCCGACCGGGATCGATAGTTCGAAGGCCACCTTCGGTGGAGCTAGTTGTTGCACGAATCGGTCGCCCTCACGGCGTAAAAGGTGAAGTAACGGTTGAAGTGCGAACTGATTCTCCCCAGGAACGATTCGCAACTGGAAATCGGTTGATTACCGATCGCGACAATCCCTCGGAGTTAGTCGTATCCGCTGCAAGAGTGCATGCCGGCACGTGGTTGCTGACCTTCCAAGGAGTTCTCAATCGAGATCAAGCAGAAGATTTACGTGGTGTGATGCTTTCATCTGAAGTCGATATCGATGCAGGCAGTGAGGATGGATCTTTCCATGTTGCTGAATTGATCGGATGTCAGGTGATTGATAGTGGGCAGGAGCTCGGTGAGGTAGATGAGGTGATCTCTTTACCCGGCCAGGATCTGCTTAGTGTGAAGACGACTCAGGGCGAGAGATTAATTCCAATGGTCAAAGAATTTATCGTTGAGATAGATCGAGAGAGCAAGAGAATTACTGTCCATCTGCCAGAAGGAATGCTCGACGGATGAAGATCTCAGCGTTGACAATTTTCCCTGAGTACTTCTCGCCACTTGAACTTTCGCTGATTGGGAAAGCAAGTAAGAGCGGTCTCGTTAACTTTGAAATTCTCGATCTGAGGGAATTTGCTTCTGGAGTGCATAGAAGTGTTGATGACACTCCCTATGGTGGCGGTGCCGGCATGGTGATGCGCCCCGATGTTTGGGGTGAGGCGATTGATAACTTCGCGACAAATGAATCTGCCACTGTGATCGATCTAGTAATCCTTACGCCCTCGGGAAGACGATTCACACAACGAGATGCGCAGGAACTGAGTGAATCAGAAGCGATTCTTTTTGCTTGTGGCAGATATGAAGGAATCGATGCAAGGGTTGAAGCGCACTATCGAAAAGATGAGCGCTTTCGCGTGCATGCCCTCTCACTTGGGGATTTTGTCCTTAATGGAGGAGAAGTCGCAGCGCTGGCGATGATCGAAGCGATCACTCGGTTGATTCCCGGAGTAATTGGAAATCCATCCTCACTCCTTGAAGAGAGTCATGTCAGCGAAGGTTTCTTGGAATATCCGGTTTATACCAAGCCACCAATCTGGCGAGATCTTGAGGTTCCAGATGTGTTGCTTTCGGGTAATCATGCTGCGATTGCTAAATGGCGAGGCGAGAAATCAGCGCAAGACCGCTAGTCACTAAGGCTGGAGGCTGGGAATAAAGGCGACACGCCGAGAGTTGGTGCAGGCAGCTATCGCGGTTGTGGGAGTATCCGCCCCGTTAACGAGCAGAGGTAGGTGAGAAGAAGGTGGCAACCGACTACGACTCCCCGCGTAAAACGGATGAGGAGTTGCACGAAGAATCGATTGAAGAGCTCAAGGCTAGGCGTGCCGACGCTAAGTCAGGTCAAGTCGATATCGATGAAGAGGAAGAAGCACAGAACATCGAGCTTCCTGGTGCAGATCTATCTGGCGAAGAGTTAGCTGTTCGTGTCGTACCTCGACAAGAGAATGAGTTCACCTGTTCCCGCTGCTTCTTGATTCACCACCACACGCAATTGGCACGTGGTCAAGGTGCAAACGCGATCTGTAAAGAGTGCGCCTAGTCTTTTTTAAGCGCCTTCGCTAGGGCCACTGGATTCTTAGTTGCTATAACCCAAGCGTTATGAGGATCTCTGCTATCGAGTAAACGCGCTTTCAATCCAGTTCGGTGCCAAAAGCGATGTGCATGAAAGGCCATTGGGTCAAAGTTGATCCCACATTCGCTTTTCCATTCGCTGCGCTCCAAGATCTCTATTTCGCCGAGATATTGAGTTTGCACTTTTGCATCATTGACGCGAAGCCAGAGATGACCCAGTTCGATATCGTGGATTGAGCGAACCCACCAAACTCCCGCAAAGATTGTTGTCATAAGAGCCAATGACACGGCGATAACTAATCCCAGCGCCACCCAAATGGCGAAGGTAATCGAAGCAATGAGTGCGATGAGGCTTAAGGTGGCGCCAAGTGAGGGCACTATTCGCTCGCTGTAACGAAGTTCTTGGCTCACGGGTTCACGATATCGCTCGTGTAGCCTTGAACTATGTCCCCATCGACGCTACCTCCTGCTGGCGCCGTCATTCCTTCAAGGCACCCGAAGGCGCCGAAACCCGGCGAGAAGATTCCATCTCATTTCGGCCACTGCTTTGGTTGCGGTGATTTGCATCAATCGGGGCTTCATTTTGTAAGTTATGCAGGCGAGGGGATGAATCTCACTGGCCAGTTCGTTGTCACCGATCAACATCAAGGGGCGCCCGGGCTTGCGCATGGTGGATTGCTGGCGCTGGCATTTGATGAAGCTCTCGGTAAGTTGATGTGGTTGCTTCGTGCGCCAGCCGTAACTGCACGTCTCGAGACTGATTTCATGAAACCAGTGCCGATCGGAAGCACGCTATTCATCAGCGCTGAGATTGTGGGTCAGGAAGGAAGAAAGGTCTTCAGCAAAGCTGAGGGGCGATTGGATTCACCAGATGGGCCGTTGGCGCTTCGGGGTAGTTCCCTCTATGTCATAGTAACTATGGAGCATTTCATCAATAACGCACCGGCAGGATATTTCGAGCATCTTCAGAAGCATCGAGAATTGGTGACCTTCATTGACCCTGAATTTGGAATCAATCCATGAGGATTGAGATACAACTTCTTGATTCTGAAATGGAGTTGCCGAGTTACGCGAAGCCGGGTGATGCTGGCCTTGACCTTCGCTCGCGAGTAGAGATGAAGTTAGAGCCAGGAATGCGAGCACTTGTCCCGACCGGCATTGCGGTGGCAATTCCAACCGGTTACGTTGGGCTAGTCCATCCTCGCTCAGGCCTTGCCATCAAGAGCGGTATCTCGATGGTCAACACTCCAGGAACGATTGATTCCGGCTATCGAGGTGAGATTTCGGTCATTCTCATCAATCATGATCGCGAAGAAACTTTCGAAATCAAACGAGGTGATCGAATCGCTCAACTCGTCATCCAGCAAGTTGTAGTGGCAGAGCTGGTTGCGGTAAAGGAACTTCCAGTGAGCGAACGCGGTGAAGGTGGTTTTGGATCGAGTGGAATCAGATGAATCACGAGGATCGCGACAAAATCGTCCAAGCCCTGGGTGGCAAGAAAGGACTATTTGACTCTGGAATTCCATCGATTGTTTTTCTGGTGGTTTTTAACCTTAGAGATGATGTCAAAGAAGCGGCGCTGGTCGCCCTTGCCCTCTCTGCAATCTTGGGGGTATTTCGATTGCTTCGTAAGGAGAAGGTGCAGAGTGCGGTCAATGGTGTCGTTGGCGTTCTCATCTGCTATCTCTTAGTCAGGTCTACGGGCAAGGCGGAAGATTTCTATTTACCCGGACTCTTCATCAATGCTGGGTATGGCGCTCTTTATCTCATAACGAATCTCGCTGGTTGGCCGATTATCGGTCTTGTTCTTGGGCCACTACTTGGTGAGGACACACATTGGCGAAAAGTCCCGGAAAGAAAGCGCGCTTATCAGCGGGCTGGATGGCTATGGGTAGGCCTCTTTCTTCTTCGAATTGCTGTACAGCTTCCGCTCTATCTTGGTGGCTACATCAACGCACTTGGGATAGCCCGCCTAATCATGGGTTATCCGCTCTTTATCGCAGTTGCGTGGGGTACGTGGTTGATAATCAAACAGGTACCAGTAGCGAAGAAGCCTGATATCGCAGGAGATACAACTCCCTAGCGGAGAGTTTTTCTACGGTCAGTAAATCAGGAGACGAAACAAGATTTAAGTTCGATCTCAGAACTCTCATTTGCGATGAATATCAGCTCATCGCCAGCGGCAAAAGTGTCATGATCTGAAGGCCTAATCACGCTCTTATCGCGCACTATTGCAACTAGCGCAACGTCTCGCGGGAGAGATATCTCTTCCACAGTCTTTCCATTACATGGGGAGTTATCGGGCAGAGTTAACTCAACTAGATTCGTCTTTCCACCATGGAGTGAGAAAAGACGAACCACATCACCGACGCTAACGGCTTCTTCAACCAGAGCGGTAATGATGCGAGGGGTCGAGACTGCTACATCCACGCCCCAGGATTGATCAAACATCCATTCATTCTTCGGGTGATTGACGCGAGCAACAACTCGTGGAACACCGTATTCGGTTTTTGCTAGAAGCGAGGTGACTAGATTGACTTTGTCATCGCCGGTAGCAGCAACTAAGACCTGACAGTTGACGAGCTGGGCAGTATCGAGAGATGAGATCTCACAAGAATCGGCAAGCAACCATTCAGCTGTCGGCACGCTCTCCATCTTGAGCGCCTTTGGGTCTTTGTCGATGAGAAGGACTTGGTGGCCGTTACTTATCAATTCACGCGCAATTGCTCGTCCAACATTGCCTGCACCTGCGATTGCGACCTTCATCATCTCTCCTTTGGAGATCTAGCAAGAGTTGATGCGACTGTTGAGATCTCCTTGTCCGCGACGAAAATATGAAGGACATCGCCCTCCTGCAAGATAGTTCTATCAAGGGGAACTATTCCCTCACCGAGTCGAGTGATGAATGCGACTCGAGCGGATGTCGTCTCTTGAATCGATGCAATCGATTGACCGAACCAGTCCCTGTGCACTGGCATCTCGCAGAGTTGGACATTGCCCGAGGGGTCGCTCCATTCAGATTTGGCTCCCTCAGGCAGGAGCCTTCGAAGGATCTGGTCAGTAGTCCAGAGGACTGTCGCTACGGTTTGTATTCCTAGACGTTGATAAATCTCTGCGCGAGCAGGGTCGTAGATTCGTGCGACTACATTTGCAACGCCGAAACTTTCCCTTGCAAGGCGAGCGGCGATGATATTTGAGTTGTCACCGGAGGAGACGGCGGCAAATGCGCCTGCCTTTTCGATCCCGGCTTCTAGAAGGGTGTCGCGATCAAAACCCATTCCAGCGACTGTCTGACCGTTGAAGTCTGCGCCAAGTCTTCGAAACGCTTCTCTATTCTGATCGATGACAGATACCGAGTGCCCCAACGCCTGAAATTGGATTGCGAGTGTGGAACCGACGCGACCACAGCCCATGATCACAACATGCACAACGGCAGAGACTACACCCGCTCACCAACGCATCTATGCTCCGCATCGTGATGTCCGACTCGCAACCATCGAAAGTTTCCGTAGGGGATAGATTCAAGGTGGAAGTCGGAGTGATAGCGCATGGCGGACACTTCATCGCTCATCACGACGGATTAACCATCTTCGTTCGCGGTGCGGATACCGGGGAAGTAGTCCTTGTCGAGATTGATGAGATTACGAAGAAAATCGCCCGGGGCCATGTCGTTGAAGTAGAGCGAGCGTCGAGCAATCGGATCGAGCCGCGCTGTCAGTATTACATCAACTCCGCTTGCGGTGGCTGCGACTTCCAACACCTAACTCAAGAACATCAAAGAGAATTAAAAGTTAAAGTTGTTGCAGATTCCATGAAACGAATTGGTGGGATCGATATCACTCCCGAGTCAGTTCGAGTTCCAGGGGATGGTTTTAATTGGCGGGTGCGAATGGACTTCGACGCCTCACCCGGCGGGAGATTGGCTATGCACCCGGCAAGGAGCAACCTCCTTACCGAGATAAACGAGTGCCCCATTGCGGCAAAAGAGATGAATATCGAGCGCATCAATGTAAATCTTGAGCAGAAGCGGGGCGCGTGGGGTGAGCGAGTTCGAGTCGGATTAGATGATTCAGGACATTTCCGAACGACGCTGGTCAAAGCAAGTCGATTGACACACCAAGTTTTTGATCAGCGATTTGATGTCTCACTCGAAAGTTTTTGGCAGCCACATCGATTAGCTCCCGAAATGTTAGTGAGCGAATTGGAACGTACTCTGCGTGGAGAGAAGGGCGAGAGGATTTTCGATCTATACGGCGGAGTGGGGCTCTTCTCGGCCTTTATCAGCAAAATGGTTGGAGAAAGTGGAGAGGTCATTCTTGTTGAGTCTGATAAGAGTTCCATCAAAGATGCAGAGCGAAAGTTCAGAGATAGCAAAGTGGTGAGAGTAATCACCTCAGAGGTCAAGAATTTCTTGGGCCATGAGAGGCAAGTCGATCGAATCGTCCTTGACCCACCACGAACTGGAGCAGGAAGTGCTGTCGTAAAAGAGATGGTCCGACTCGCTCCAAAACAGATTCTCTATATTTCCTGTGACCCAGCCACATTGGCACGCGATGCCAAGGAGTTGGTCGAAGCGGGCTATGCGATTGAATCTCTTCGAATTTTGGACCTTTTCCCGAATACCGAACACGTCGAGAGTGTGGCGAACTTCATCATCAACCGCTGAAATCTCAAGGAATTGCCTCATCTTCTGGGGCTCTCTCTGCTCAAAGAGTGAAGTCACCTTAGAATCGCCTCATGAGCCTTGACTCCTTCTCCAGCAAGTCGACCCTTGACTCCTCCGGGAAGAAGTTCACATTCTTTGACATAACCAAACTCAAAGGCCATGAGACATTGCCGTTCTCACTCAAGATACTTCTTGAAAATCTACTTCGGACCGAAGATGGCGCGAATATAACTGCGGCTCAGATTCGATCATTGGCGGAGTGGGAACCAAGTGCAAATCTCGAAACTGAAATTCAATTCACTCCGGCTCGAGTGATCATGCAAGATTTCACGGGGGTTCCATGTGTGGTTGATCTCGCGACGATGCGTGAGGCCATCTCAGAACTGGGCGGCGATCCCAGCAAGGTCAATCCACTGGCACCAGCCGAACTAGTGATCGACCATTCAGTTATCGCAGATGTTTTCGGAAGTACTGATGCCTTTGAGCGCAACACAGATATCGAGTATCAAAGAAATCAAGAGCGATATCGTTTCTTGCGCTGGGGGCAGAGCGCTTTCGATGAGTTCAAAGTAGTTCCACCAGGCACAGGAATCGTGCACCAGGTGAATCTGGAATATCTTGCCCGTGTTGTCATGATCCGCGAAGTTGAAGGTGAAAATCGGGCTTATCCCGATACCGTCGTCGGAACGGATTCACATACGACGATGATCAATGGACTTGGCGTGCTCGGTTGGGGTGTGGGCGGAATAGAGGCCGAAGCAGCGCTCCTGGGACAGCCAGTCTCGATGTTGATCCCTAAAGTTGTCGGCTTCAAACTAAGTGGACAACTTCCACTCGGCACCACCGCAACGGACTTAGTGCTCGTCATAACCGAAATGCTGCGAAAGCATGGCGTGGTCGGCAAATTCGTCGAGTTCTACGGCCCTGGTGTTAGCGAGCTACCGATGGCCAACCGCGCCACCATTGGAAATATGTCACCTGAATACGGCTCAACATGCGCGATTTTCCCAATAGATGAGGAAACGCTGCGTTACCTGGCTCTCACAGGTCGAAGCTCAGAGCAGATAGCTCTCGTCGAAAGTTATGCAAAGCGTCAATCACTTTGGCATGACCCTCACGCGACACCGCGTTATTCAGAGAGTCTGTCACTTGATCTATCTACCGTTGTGCCATCAATCGCAGGACCAAAGCGCCCGCAAGATCGGATCTCACTCTCCGAATCAAAGGCTTCCTTTGCCAAAGCCCTTCCTGGATACATCAGCGAAAAGAGCGCGAAGGCGGATGTGCCAATCACTTTGGATGGTAAGTCAACCGCGGTGAAGCATGGAGATGTCGTCATTGCTTCGATTACCTCCTGCACAAACACATCTAATCCCAGCGTGATGATTGGTGCTGGTTTACTTGCAAAGAAAGCTGCGGAACGTGGACTGACCAGAAAACCTTGGGTGAAGACGACACTGGCACCAGGATCCAAAGTCGTGATGAACTATTACGAGAAAGCGGGACTCATTCCTTATCTCGACAAACTTGGATTCAATCTTGTGGGATATGGGTGTGTCACCTGTATCGGAAACTCAGGGCCGCTTCCCACAGAAGTTAGCCAAGCGGTCAATGAGAATGACTTAGCTGTTGCTGCGGTATTGAGCGGAAACCGCAATTTTGAAGGGCGAATCAATCCTGATGTGAAGATGAATTACCTTGCCTCGCCACCATTGGTTGTTGCTTACGCCCTCGCCGGTTCGATGAATCACGACTTTGAGCGGGATGCGCTTGGCGAAGACAGTGCAGGAAATCCTGTATTCCTGCGAGATATTTGGCCAACACCTGCTGAAGTCCAAGATGTGATTGACAGGTCAATCTCCTCTGACATGTTCAAACGAGATTACGCAAGCGTCTTTGATGGCGACCATCGATGGAAGTCTCTCCCAACGCCAAGTGGAAAGACTTTTGAGTGGGATACAAAATCGACCTACGTCAGGAAACCTCCCTATTTCGAGAATATGCCGCGAAATCCCAAGGCAGTTACAGATATTGAAGGTGCAAGAGTCTTGGCCCTACTCGGTGACTCTGTGACTACTGATCACATTTCGCCGGCAGGAAATATCAAAGCTGACTCCCCGGCAGGTAAGTACTTGCAGGAACATGGAGTGGCCCGGACTGATTTCAATTCCTACGGGTCCAGGCGCGGAAATCACGAAGTGATGATTCGTGGAACTTTTGCAAATATAAGGCTAAAAAACCTCTTGTTAGATGGCATTGAAGGTGGATTTACCAGGAACTTCCTCCGCGATGGTCTGCAGACAACCATCTATGAGGCATCAATGGAGTATCAGGAGGCGGGTATTCCTCTCGTGATCCTTGCTGGAAAAGAATATGGCTCTGGCTCATCGCGTGACTGGGCAGCGAAAGGGACCGCACTTCTTGGAGTTCGTGCTGTCATTGCTGAATCATTTGAACGAATCCATCGCTCTAATCTGATTGGAATGGGCGTACTTCCACTTCAGTTCAATGAAGGCGAGAACGCTTCACTCTTGGGACTAAAGGGTGATGAGACCTTTTCCATTACCGGAGTTACTGAATTAAATTCGGGCAGGACGCCCAAGAATGTTGATGTGATCGCCGAGTCGCCAGAGGGCAACCGCAGGGAGTTCTCAGCCAGGGTTCGTATCGATACTCCTGGCGAAGCTGATTACTATCGCCATGGCGGGATCATGCAGTATGTCCTGCGCTCACTCCTCGGATAGAACTCATGTCGCTTCTGGAACGGATCTCAAACCCTTCAGATTTACAACGGCTAAGTGATGAGCAATTGGTTGAGCTCGCCACTGAGATTCGAACATTCCTGATTGAAAAAGTCTCGCGAAGTGGTGGCCATCTTGGTCCGAATCTTGGCGTTGTCGAGTTGACCATCGCGATTCATCGAATCTTCCAGTCACCCCATGATGTAGTTCTCTTCGATACTGGTCACCAGTCTTATGTGCATAAGATGTTGACGGGAAGGTTGACTGGATTCGAGAAGTTAAGGCAGCGAGGTGGGCTAGCCGGGTATCCCTCACGAACTGAGAGTCGCCACGATGTAATCGAAAATTCACATGCATCGACTGCTCTCTCCTGGGCAGATGGAATTGCCCGAGGCTTCAAAATCCAAGGGGAAAAGGATCGAACAGTTGTAGCGGTAGTTGGAGATGGCGCGCTAACTGGTGGGATGTCGTGGGAGGCAATAAATAACATCGCAACATCCGATGATCTTCGGCTAGTGATCGTAGTCAACGACAATGCTCGCTCATACTCACCGACAATTGGTGGAATGGCAAAACACCTTTCGACACTCAGAGCAACGAAAGGCTACGAGAAATTTCTTGACTGGGGTCGAGATGTACTGGAACGCACGCCTGTCGTCGGTCACTCGATTTATGAAGCTTTACATGGAATGAAGAAGGGCATCAAAGACATTGTCGCCCCACAAGGAATGTTCGAAGATCTCGGAATCAAATATCTCGGTCCGATTGATGGACATGACATCCATGCCCTTGAGCGAGAACTCGAGAATGCAAAGCGTTTTCAAGGTCCGGTGATTGTCCACGCAATAACTGAGAAGGGACGAGGACACCTACCTGCGCTCAATGACGAGGCAGAGAAGTTCCATGCCGTCGGCGTCGTCGATCCCGAGACTGGTGAGCCGCTCGCCAAAAGTGGGAAGTCCTGGACTTCGGTCTTCTCTAACGCACTGGTGAAGATCGGCAGAGAGCGAAAGGATGTCGTTGCAATAACGGCGGCGATGCTCGGTCCGACGGGTCTTGATTCATTTGCCAGGGAATTTCCAGATCGAACTTTCGATGTCGGCATCGCTGAACAGCATGCAACAACTTCGGCCGCCGGAATGGCCTTTACTGGACTTCATCCAGTAGTCGCCGTCTATTCAACATTTCTCAACCGCGCATTCGATCAACTTCTTCTTGATGTGGCGCTACATAAAGCGGGTGTCACTTTCGTCCTAGATCGATCTGGGATTACCGGTGATGATGGTCCTTCACATCATGGAATCTGGGATCTTGCTTTGACATCGATTGTGCCGGGAATCAAAGTTGCAGCGCCAAGAGATGGAAAACGACTTGAAGAGTTACTCGCAGAATGCGTGAGCGTGAGTGATGCTCCTACCGTTATTCGCTTTCCAAAGGGGCAGATTTCACCCCATATCCCAGCATTCGAACAGATTGACGGAGTCGATGTCCTGTATCGGGGCGAGAGTGCCGATATCTTGTTGATTGCCGTCGGTGCGATGGCCGAAGCATCAATCGAAGCTGCGGGCATTGCTTATCGCGAAGGTGTTGGCATCACTGTCGTGGATCCGCGTTGGGTCCGCCCACTGCCTAGGCAGTTACTTTCCCTAGCCGAGAAATTTGCAGATATCGTGGTCGTTGAGGATGGGCTTGAGAATTTGGGTGTGGGCTCAGCTGTGGCGCAGATGTTGCGCAGCGAAGGTATCCAAAAAGAAGTCACCTCAATCGGCGTACCGCAAAGATTTATCGAACATAGTAAACGAGTAGAGATCCTCGCTGACTTAAGAATGAATCCAGGTTCAATCGCACAACGATTGGTTGCACTTCATTCCTCGAAAGCGGTGACGGACTCGCTCTCGAGTGAAATCAATCGATTGCGCGACTGATTAGATTAGGCAGGAAGAGAAGCGACGCCTGCTGGATGGAATCGCTTGCCAGTTACTTCTTCGCTGATTCCTTCGCGATCTAGGTAGGGAAGAATTCCGCCAAGGTGCATAGGCCAGCCGGCACCAAGAAGCATGCAGAGATCGATCTCAGCGGGTGAAGAGACGACGCCCTCATCGAGCATCATCCGAGCTTCTCCTGCGAGGGCACGAAGAGCTCGCAGTCGCACTTGATCGGCAGTAGATGGCGAGTTACCAGCGACGATCAAAGCCAAAGCTTTCGCATCTGGCATCAATTTCCCATTCTCATCCTTTGTGAAGAAGGATCGAATCCCATTCTTCACAAAATTCTGCATTGTCGGTGAGATTTTATAACGATCACCAAGATTGTGATGAAGGGTCTCAGCAACATGTAAAGCAACCGCAGGTCCCACCAAACCAAGGAGTTCGAGTGAGGTCATCGGAAAACCTAATGGACGCATTGCGCTATCTGCGACATCTGGCGGAGTTCCCTCATCAATTGCATCCGTCACTTCCCCCATGAAGCGTGTGAGAAGTCGATTGACGACAAAGGCAGGAGCGTCTTTGCAGATAATCATTGTCTTCTTAAGGTCTTTACCGACATTGATTGCGGTTGCGCAAGTTGCGTCATCAGTCTTGCTGGTCCGCGCCACCTCAAGCAGAGGCATGACAGCCACCGGATTGAAGAAGTGGAAACCAATCACTCGCTCTCGATGGGCAAGATGCGCGCCCATCTTCTCGACAGAGAGCGAGGACGTGTTAGTCGCAAGTATGCACTCAGCAGAGACAATAGCTTCGAGTTCAGAGAATAACTTCTGTTTGATCTCTAACTCCTCGAAGACTGCTTCGATGATGAAGTCACAGCTCGCATATGCCTTCTTATCAACTGAGCCAATGACTAGCCCCTTGAGGCGACGAGCACCCTCCTCGTTCATCCGACCTTTCGATACGAGTTTGTCGATCTCGCCATGGATATAGGAGATGCCTTTATCAACACGAGCTTGATCCAAATCGGAGATTACTACCGGAACCTTGAGGTTTCTGATGACAAGCAAGGCAAGCTGAGACGCCATCAACCCGGCACCGACGATTCCAAAGCGCGTAACTTTGCGAGCGAGGGCGGCCTTTGGTGCTCCCTCAACCTTCTTTCTCTTCTTCTGGATCAAGTTAAATGCATAGAGCGATGCGCGGACAGCATCAGTCATGACCAAGTTGCTGAGAGTCTCATCTTCGGCGTCGAAACCTTGCGAGAGCGTGGCTTGTTGGGCTGCCTTGATCAATTCCAGAGCTTTGAGAGGCGATGCAACATCAGCGCCGCCATATTTTTTCTTCATCATCGCTTGGCCCTGTTCGATGGCTCGCTTGTAAGCCTCATCATCCTTCGAGAAATCACTGCGGGTGATGGATTCACTCGCTGCGAGAATTCGCGCAGCGAAACCAAAAGATTTCTCCAAGAAGTCAACTGGCTCGAAGACTCGGTCCACAACGCCAAGTGCGAGAGCATCCTTCGCCTTCATCATCGTGTTATTGGCAAGTGCATTGCCGATGATCACTTGAACTGCTTTCTCCGGACCGATCAGTTTCGGTAGGAGAGTAGCTCCACCCCAACCAGGAACAATGCCCAGGAATACTTCAGGCAAAGCGGTGAATGCGGTACTTGCGAGGGTTCGATAGTGACAGTGGAGTCCAATTTCAAGACCGCCACCAAGTGCAAGACCATTTATGAACGCAAAGGTCTTCTTCTTGCTCTCACCAAGCATTCGAAAGACATCATGGCCTAGCTTTGCGATGGCGAAAGATTGAGATTTCTCAGTGACAAATGAGAGTCCGGATAGATCTGCGCCTGCAGCAAAGATGAAAGGCTTGCCCGTTATCGCAATTCCTGCGACATCCAGCTCTTCTGCGGCGCGAATCGCCTCGCCCAATTCTTGAAGAGTTTGTGGGCCGAGAGTGTTAGGGCGATTGAAATCTTGGCCGTTATCGAGGGTAATCAGCGCGATCTTTCCATTGAAGCCAAAGGCAGTCAGATCGACTTCGCGAAGGAGAGACTTGGTCACAACCTCATCCGGTGCGCCAGGCGGCGGAGTCAATGTTGTTGAACTCATTTACTTCACTCCCTTGTAGTTAGGGTTTTCCCAGATAACAGTGCCACCCATGCCGAGACCGATACACATCGTGGTGATTCCGAACCGCACCTCGGGACGCTCCTTGAAACCTTCAGCCAGATTGAGCATCAATCTGATTCCTGATGAGGCAAGTGGATGACCTACTGCGATCGAACCGCCATAGATATTTACTCGTGGATCGTCATCGGCGATTCCAAAGTAATCGAGGAAAGAGAGAACTTGAATAGCGAAGGCTTCATTGATCTCGATAAGACCAATCTGATCCATCGTCATTCCGGCTTTTTCGAGGGCTTTCTTCGTTGATGGGACTGGTCCATAACCCATAACTTCTGGTTCAACTCCGGCAAAAGCGAAAGTGACCATTTTTGCTTTGATTGAGAGCCCAAGCTCTTTGGCTTTGTCCTCACTCGCAATGAGCGCAGCAGTCGCACCATCGTTGAGTCCAGCCGCATTTCCTGCAGTGACTCGACCAGCGGGACGAAATGGAGTTTTAAGCGCACCGAGAGCTTCAACTGTGGTTCCTGGCCTCGGTGGTTCATCGACCGTGGCAACACCCCAACCAAGTTCAGGTGTGCGAACTGCCATTGGAATTAAATTCTTTTGAATGACGCCTCTTTGATAAGCAGCTTGCGTTTTATTCTGTGATCCCACCGCATATGAATCGGCACGTTCTTTACTCAGATGTGGCAGTCGATCGTGAAGCCGCTCAGCTGTTGCACCCATAGAGAGGGCATCGGTATCGACCAATTTTTCGGCGAGGTAACGAGGATTGGGGTCAATGCCATCACCCATCGGGTGATTGCCCATATGTTCGACGCCACCGGCGATACAGAGTTGGTTGACGCCCATCGCAATCGAGCCCGCAAGAGTCGTCACTGCAGTCATCGCTCCCGCGCACCAGCGATCAATTGAATATCCAGGAACTGTATTTGGTAATCCCGCAAGTAGTGAGGCGCTTCGCCCAATATTCATTCCTTGGTCACCACTTTGCGTCGCGGCAGCAATCGCAACGTCGTCGATTTGATCAAGCGGCACATTTGGGTTTCGTTCAAGCAATCCGCGCATCGCTCGCACCATGATGTCATCGGCGCGAGTGCCTGCATAGAGACTTCCAGCTTTGCCGAACGGTGTGCGAACTGCATCGACAAGAACAACTCGTGGTTGCTTGGTCAGATGATTTTCCCCAGAGTGCTCTGAGTTATTGCCTGCCATTGCCTTTTCCAATCTTCTGGGCTTGCCGCGGATCTGGACCGTGGAACCTCACCAGGGTCACGGTTCATGTTACCCGTCAGTATTGACGCTGGATAGTCAGGCTTCGCCGCCATCCTCTGGCTTCGAGTCCGCTGGTTCATCCTTGATTATGAGCGGCTCGCTCTCTTGAAGCGCTCGCACAATGATTTCCGAAGCGAGGTTTACTTGCCATTCGCGCGCACCGATTTCCAAGAGAAACGCCTTGGCTGAATCGAGATCGAATGAGCGCTTCTCGCTGACCCAGATAAGTCTTCGGACAGATTCTGGGGATATTAGGTTCTCAAGAGGCATCTTTAGCTCATGTGCAAGTGATTGCAGGTGAAATCTCGCGTGAGTGAGACGGGCATAAGCAAAGGGAGCTTTCTCCCGCCAAACTTTCACTGGAGGGAGGGAATCAGTTGCCGAGCGCATCGGCGGAAGATCTCTCTCTGCGAGCAAGAGCCCACGAAGAATTGCTGCGTGCCACTTGCTTGCGTGTTCTGCACCTTTTCTTCGAGCACTCGGGAGAGTTCGGATGATCCCATCTCCGCCAGATTTGAATTGTTCGAGAGTCATCTGTGATGTAGCAAGAGCGAGATCTGCAATCGCAAGATCTGGAAAGACACGACCCGGTGCAATATCCACCTCGCGTGCAATCTCATCCCGCGTCAGCCAAAGTTCTCGAACAAGTGCGAGGGCACGACGACCTTTGACTTTATGCATTCCTGAAGTCCGACGCCATGGATCTCTTCGTGGCGCGGGAGCAGGGGCCTTAAGAATGGAAGCAAACTCATCTTCTGCGATGGTTTTCTTTCCTTGCGCTATCAACGCGTTCAAAACTCCCTCGTAGATATCTATCAGTACATCGACATCGAGTGCGGCATAAGCGCGCCATTCAGGATGAAGTGGTCGCATTGACCAATCAACTGCGCTGTGCTCCTTTGCGAGCGAGAGCCCTAGCAATTCTTCGGCCAGTGGCCCGAGGCCAACGCGAGGAAAACCTGCTAAGCGTGCGCCTAATTCAGTATCAAAGAGGTGATTGGGTTCAAGTCCGAATTCGCGAATACAAGGCAAGTCCTGCGTACTGGCGTGGATCAACCAGAGTTCCTCTCGAAATGCATCATTGAACTCACTGATAATCGCGCTTTGGCCACGAAGACCCATCGGATCTACGAGAAAGATCCTGCTTCCTCGCCTATAGAACTGAAAGAGGTATGCATGTGAGTTATATCGATATCCAGATGCCCGCTCGGCATCGACAGCCAAAGGACCTACGCCAGCCTTGAGTTCATTTATCGAGGAGCGAAAATCTTCTTTAGAAGCAACTAGTGGTGCGACTTCGACTCTCGCTCTGCGAAGTGGTGTGAGTGCTTTTGCTTGCGAATTGGAGTCATTTTCGCCGCTATTGGGCTGACTCTCGGAATCCATCAAAACTTCAAGCGATTCTCAAGCGATTGGGCGATAACTCAACGACGACGAGAGAGCGCAGTGACGCCATCGGGCAGGGGAACTATGCCGGCAACCATCTCCAAGAGGGCAAGCCAAGCCTTTGCATGATGTATCAGGCAAGCTCCATCTGTTGGAGTCCATGAACCTCGAATTTCAATCTCCGACTGGTCAGGTTGTGGTGCTAACTGACCAAATGACTTACTGGCGACACGAGTCACGGTTCCACTCATCGCAATCGCATGGGCTTCACTACTGTCAAGTGAATCTTCGAGCCAACTCCATCCAACATCGTTGAGTAACGGATCTGCTGCCATCTCATCATCAATCGGTGCCCGTACGAAAGTGACAGCACGAAATTCCCCCTGCCAAGCTTCTTTGTACTGGGGATCTGCTAAAAGGACGAAACGGCCAGTGGCAAGATAGTCATCACTCTCATCGATAGGACCAGATGGAATCTCTGCAGTAATAGCAAATGCGTGAGGGGCTAATTTCGAAGGTGGCGGAACTTCTTCCATGATGACTTCAGGACGAAGATGTATCGAGGAAATCTGATGGATGAAGTCATCGAAGTACTGCGGGATCATCGACATCAAGTGATAAATCTCTGAGCCGAGAGAATGGATTGAGAGTATGGAGAAGACACAAGGAAAGGGTAGAAGCAGGCGTGCCTAGGTAGTGGGAGGCGCGAGTAACCTTTCTCCCTCATGGCTGCCATTCTCGCTCTTCTCTCAAGCCTTCTCTGGGGAAGTGCGGATTTTCTTGGTGGCACACTCTCAAAGCGACATAGAGCATTTGCAGTAACAGGTCTCTCGCAAATATTCGGACTCTTGGTTGGTCTCATTGCGATGGCAGTAACTGGTGCATACCTTGCACCAACACTTGCATTCGATGGATTCTTTATCTCAGGCGCGATTGCGGGAATCGCTGGTCTCATAGGTTTGGTCTCGCTCTACTCCGGCCTTGCAACAGGAAGGATGGGAGTAGTCGCACCGATTAGCGCTCTATCAGCTCTGGTGCCGCTTGCGATTGCATTCACCGAAGGGGAGCGAGTAAGTCCGCTTCAAATACTAGGTATGGCAATCGCACTTGCTGGGGCATTCATGGCCAGCGGCCCGGAGCTTCGTGGCGCATCGATTCGACCAATACTTCTCGGACTCTCGGCCGCAATCTTTTTTGGAATCTCTCTGACATTTCTCTGGCAAGGATCAGAGGAAAATCCACTTTTGACTATGGTCTCAATGCGCATCGCATCAGTCTCTATTGTGATTAGCGTGGCACTTATTCTTCGAAATCGTGGCAGCTTCAAGAAGGAAGATATGCCAGCACTTCTCTTTGTTGGCTCTGCTGATTTTCTTGCGAACCTTACACTCGGTATCGCGACGACAAAGGGACTTGCATCTGTTGCATTTGTCTTTGGCTCACTCTTTCCGATTGTTACAGCCTTATTGGCATTCGGAATCCATAAAGAGCGGCTTCTGAAAGTTCAATACATGGGGATACTTGCAGCCGTTGCGGGTGTTGCGACTATCGCTGCAAGTTAATCACGTCGATACACCTCGAAAACGTTTTCTTCGTCATTCTCTACTGAGATAACTTTCCAATCCTTTATCTGAGAAAGGTCGAATACGGGGCTTTCGATATCATCACTTTGCCTGTTGGTGCGGGTGAGATGAATTTGCTCGATTACGCTCGCATCAATGAGTTGAATGAGTAGATCGGGTCCGGCTTCTATAAGAATCTTGCTTCCGTATTTCTTGGAGATTTCCAGGAACTCGACCTGCCAGTCCGAGATAACTCTCTTGCTTCGGGAGAATACGATGACCGGCAAGGCGCTTTTGTCGTAGGGCTCACTTCGGAGCGTTTCACCGCCTACGACAATGCAATCTGCCCAGGCCCTCAGTTTGTGGAAGCGAACTCGATCACCCGTGGAGCTCAAGCGGGCAGAGTTCTTACCCGCACGCACCCGCCCGAGGGGGTCGATGAGGATATTTGCTCGGGCTAGATAGTCAGGGCTCATGTCAGTGGTCGAATCTAGCCTTAGGTTCATGATTATTGATTGTGAATCTTGTTCGCTCTTCGATCCTGCAGTGACCGAAAATCCTGCCTGCGATGATTGTGTAGTTTCGGTGATCATCTCGATGGATTCTTTGACGCAGAAGATCAAACCTGAGATCCCTGATGAGACTGAGGAGGCGCTCGCGCTCCTCTCTTCTCGAGGAATCGTGCCCCCACTCCGCTTCAATCCTGTGAATTTTGGCTGAGTCCACGCTCAATCTGTGATCTCAGATTGAGGCTCTCGTGACTCGACCATTACCCTGCCACTCATGCGACGTTCTCGATTGCTCTCTGCTGCGCTCGCTCTCTTTATGGCGATCTCTCTGGCGCCGCTTGCAAGTGCAAAACAGACAATCGAAGAAGTTCGAGCTCAGGTAATCATCTTGCAGGAAGATGCCGCTGAAGCTGCAGAGGGCGCGCAGGCTGCGAAGGTCCAACTCGCGCGACTGCGAAAACAACTTCAATCAGTCCAGGCTCAAGAAGCAAGTCAACAATCTTCATTAGAAAAACTCCGCGGATCGCTTGGGGCGATTGCAAATGCGCAATATATGAGTGGGGGACTCTCACAATCTTTGGAACTTCTATTCTCCTCCGACCCGACTCTCTATCTCTCGTCAGCCGGTGCCTTAGAGACAGTCACTCGCGGAAAGAGCGTGCAACTTCGCAAATATGCAGTTGCAAAACAACGCCTAGAAGCTACCTCTATTACTGTGGAGCAGAAAGTTGCGATAGTTGCTGCAACTGAGGCGAAATTTAGAAAGCAAGCCTCGCTAGCGCAGTCAAAACTCGAAGAAGCAGAAGCGCTACTAAAGAAACTTCGAGCTGAGGATCGTGCTCGGTTGGCTGCCTTGAACAAGAAGGAGCAGGACGCTGCGCAGAAGAAATCGCTCGCTGCAGCGAAAGGTCTTAATGCGGTCTCAGGTCGTGCTGGATTGGCGCTTCGCTACGCTTTCCAGCAGATAGGCGATAACTATGTCTTTGGTGCTGCTGGTCCTACGAGGTGGGACTGCAGTGGATTGACCATGAGGGCATTCCAGACTGCTGGTGTCTCACTCCCACATTCATCAAGACTTCAATTCAACCGAGGGCTAAGCATTTCTAGAAGCGCGCTCAAGCCAGGTGACTTGGTCTTCTTCGGTCGTCCCATCTCGCACGTTGGAATCTATGTCGGTGGAAATCGAATGGTCCATGCGCCAAGACCAGGGGCGAGGGTTCAAATAGCGACTTTCGGAAGTTGGTTTGGACGAAAGCCCTACGTCGGTGCCCGTCGCCTCTAACTTTTCAGTACTCCTCATCACCAATGACTTCGGGCCAAGAGCCGGAGGTATCGAGAGTTTCATAGTTGGACTTCTTGAGCGGATGCCGAAGGGTTCCTGCATCGTCTATACATCGAGCCAAGAAGGTAGCGAAGATTTCGATAGAAGATGGCTAGGGCTTGGCGTCGAGGTAATTCGAGATCAATCCAAGATTCTTCTGCCTACCCCCCGCGTGGCGCGAAATATCAAGGAAATCCTCCAACGTCGAAGGATTACGCACATTTGGTACGGAGCGGCAATGCCGCTTGGTTTGCTCGATTCAGTGCTGAAAAAGCAGATGAGCAAGAAAGAAGTTGAGGCGATAGTACCTCGAAGCATCGCTCTCACTCATGGTCATGAAGTCTGGTGGGCAAAGATTCCACCGTTCTCATTTGCTTTGAGAAGCGTCGCTCGCTCATTAGATCAGATTGGTTATCTCACAAGCTATACGCGAGGTGAAATCGTAAAAGGTATCCATTCATCAGATCAGAACAAACTTCGACAGATTGCTCCTGGAATTGATATCAATCGCTTTCAGCCAGTTCGAGATCTCGAGTTTGAGAGATCTTTTCGCCAGCGCTACAAGCTTGAAGAAAAACGCCTGATCATCTCGGTCGGTCGTTTAGTTCATCGAAAGGGTCAAGATCGACTGATTGAAGCGCTCCCGAGAATTCTCCAAGAAGTGCCAGAGGCCCACGTGCTCATTGTTGGGGAAGGCCCACATCGCAAGGAACTTGATCGCATTGCCGCAAAGAATAATGTGGCATCAGCGATTACTTTCTTGGGGCGATTACAACTTGATGAATTACCCAAATATTTAAATTTGGCAGAAATGTTTGCTATGCCCTCAAGAGATCGACTCGCGGGCTTGGAGGTCGAGGGTTTAGGCATCGTCTACTTAGAAGCGAGCAGTTGCGCTCTTCCCGTGATCGTCGGGAAATCCGGTGGTGCAGTCGATGCATTGATTGAAGGCGAGACTGGCTTACTGGTTGATGGGGATAATGTCGAGGAGATAGGCGACGCCTGTATCCGACTTTTGAAGGAGCGTGAATTCGCCGCTTCTTTGGGAAGACGCGGAAGTGAGTGGGTCAGAGGCCAGTGGAGTTGGGATAGATGGTCGGCAGAATTCCAAGACGCCTTGCTTGGTTGATTGTCTCGACGCGATTTCTGGCACTTAGTTTGCGGTAAATCGATTGTAGATGTGTTTTCAAAGTACTCTCCGAGATGAAAAGCGTTTCAGCCATCTCTATATAAGTTTTGCCTGACGGTAGAAGTTGGAGAATCTCAAGCTCGCGTGCGGTAAGAGTCGTCTTCTCTCGTCGATAAGTGAGCGCTTGGTTCCAGTCCTTGCAGTGAAATTGTAACGGCAGTCTCGATGCGAGATCGATTGTGTCAATCAGTTCTGAAATCGGGGAGCCCTTATCAATAAATGCAGATGCGCCGTTATCAAAGGCCGCGAGCACATATTCGGGATGGTCATTCATAGAGAAGACCACTATTCCCATGGTCTGGGATAACTCTCTGATCCAGAGGACAAGTTCGAGACCTGAGTTATCAGGAAGATGAATATCAATCACCACCACATCTGGTGGTAGGAGAGCGATTCGAGCTTGCGCCTCAGCGAATGTCGCGGCTTCAGCGATCGTGTGGTTGCGCTCGCTTCCCTGGATTGCGCGCTTCACGCCCTCGCGAACGATGGCGTGGTCGTCGACTATGAGGAGGTTGAGCGAGCCCTTATCCATTCGCGGAGCCAAGCGATAACTTGAATCCACTATCAGTGGCGTCAAGGCTAGCTCCGAGAATCTCCAACCGTTCTCTGATTCCGACTTTCCCGAATTTCATCTCATCGACTCTGACTCTCGCATCTTTAGACACTTCTGGGCTGAACTCTGTGGCGATAACGTTATTGTGAAATGAAATCGTTGCGTGTGTAAACCCTTGATGTGCTTCTGCGTTGTTGAGGAGTTCCAAAAGTAGGTGGCCAAGTTCTGGCTCTTGGGGGAGATTTCGAAAACCTTGATCAGGTTCTATTCTGATCCGAGTTCTGGTCGAAAGCCAGCCATAAAGGTTGGTAGGAAGACCACTCCTAAGCCTATGAATCTCATTTCGTAACTCCGCGACGATTCGGCTAAGTTCAAGGCGGTTGGAGCGAAGCGCGCGCTTTGATGCGCCAGTGATTGATTCATCGCCAACAATCTCATCAAGAGAGTAACCAAGGGCAGCTAACGATTGCGCGACAGTGTCATGGAGATCGCGCGCCAAACGCTGTCTCTCCAGAAGAATCTCAGCGGATGACTCCGCATGAGAATCAAGCAAAAAGGGCTGCGATCTCGGCTGCAAATTCCTTTGCGACGACGTGGCGCTTCACCGATAGCTTTGCGGTCAAGTGTCCGCCTGCAATCGTGAAATCGACGGGGAGAATCGTGAACTTCCTAATGGATTCGGCTCGGCTTACCGCCTTGTTGGCTTCATCGACTGCTGTTTGGATCACTGCGACCAAATCTGGGTCATTGACCAACTCTGCAAGCGTTGCTCCATCTTTCTTATTTGCGGCAATCCAATTCTTGAGCGCTTCTTGGTCAATAGTTACTAGGGCAGCGATATATGGCTGGTTATCACCGACAACCATGCATTGACTGACAAGTGGGTGGGCGCGGAGTCGATCCTCAAGGACTGCTGGTGCGACATTCTTTCCACCTGAAGTGACGATCAATTCTTTCTTTCGTCCGACGATATAGAGATACCCCTCGTCGTCGAGTTTTCCAAGGTCGCCTGAGCGGAAATATCTGTCCTCAGTGAAGACTTCTCGATTAGCTTCGTCGTTCTGCCAGTACCCTCGCATGACGATTCCGCCCCTGATCAAAACTTCACCATCTTCAGCGATTTTGATTGTGGTACCTGGAATAGGTCGACCGACTGAGCCGACTTTATGCGCAGTGGTGAGGTTTAGCGTTGCACCTGCGGTTGTCTCTGTAAGTCCATAACCTTCAAGAACTCGAACACCTGCACCACGGAAGAAATGTCCAAGGCGAACACCAAGTGGCGCGCCACCGGAGATCGCGGCTTCAACTCGACCGCCTAGAGAGTGACGAATCTTTGAGAAAACCAATTTGTCGAATAGTGCATGCTTGAACTTCAAGCCGGCCGACATCTTTCCGCTATCTAGCGCTTCACTGTAGGCAATGGCAACGTCTGCAGCCTTGCGAAATATTGCCCCTTTGCCGGCAGCATCCGCTTTCGCTTCTGCACCGTTGTAAACCTTCTCGAAAATTCTCGGGACTGCTAGGACGAATGAGGGTTTGAATGAAGCCAAGTCAGGAAGAAGCCGAGTTAATGGATCGCTGCAGTGGGCGAGGTGTAATCCAGCTGCGACTGCGCCTATCTGAACCATGCGACCGAAGACGTGGGCGACTGGAAGGAAGAGAAGGGTTGAACCATTTGGCTTCATGAATAGATCGCTAGCTCCTGCGACAACATTTCCACACTCAGCAAGGAAGTTTCCGTGAGTGAGCTGGACTCCCTTTGGCTTTCCGGTCGTACCTGATGTGTAGATGAGTGTCGCGAGAGAATCTGGAGTTAAAGAATTTCTACGTGCATCGACCTCAGAATCAGGAACATCTTTACCAGCCCATGCCAATTGTGCGAGCACATTCTCGGTCATGGTCCAAACATTTTTGACTTTTGAAGAAAGAACGGGTGTCACTAGCTCCTTGTGAGCAGGCGTCTCAACGATGATTGCGATGGAGGATGAATCGCCCATGATCCAATCAACCTGCTCTGCGGACGAGGTCTCATAAATCGGAACCGTGGTTGCACCAGCGAACCAGATTGCAAAATCTAAAATGGTCCACTCGTAGCGGGTTCGCGCCATGATGGCGACTCGATCACCGGCGCCGACTCCCGATGCAATCAAACCCTTTGCAGTAGTCCGGACCTCTGATTCGAATTCTTTAGCAGAGACCTTCTGCCAGCCATCACCTAGTGGTCTCGAGAGCATGATGCGCTCGGGTTCAAACCAAGCGCGCTCTGCGACTAAGTTGGTGAGGTTGCCCGTTGTCGCATTAGGCACAATGGCCATGGTGGTGAATTCGGTCTTTGGAGCTGATTGCGAAGATGAGGTTAGAGTCATAGACAGAAGGTAGTCGGGGTTTGAAAAAAAAGGGAGGGTGGGGGCGCTTTAAGGGGGATAACGATTCGGTAATGTTGCGACATGAGCGAACTCTCCAGTAGCACGGTAACAATCGAAGCCCCAGCCGCCGAAGTCTCAGCAATTTTGAAGGATTTGGAGTCCTACCCTTCCTGGTCCACCTCAATCCGCGGTGTTGAGGTAAACGAGCGCGATGGCGCCGGAAATCCGACCAAGGTGAGAGTCAAAGTCGAGGCGGGTCCACTCAAGGACTCGGTTTCGCTCGACTACGACTGGTCGCAGGCTCCAGGCAAGATCGCGTTCTCACTGGAGGATGCAAACCTCTTGACCGAGATGACGGGGGCGTACATCGTTAAGGACAACGGCGATGACACCACAGATGTCACCTACCAATTGAAGGTCGCGATTTCCATGCCAGTGCCGGAGATGATGCGAAAGAAGCAAGAGGAAGCGACCATCCAACTATCTCTCTCGCAACTCAAAACCCGAGCTGAGGGCTAAGGCTTACATTGGGTAAGACCGAATGCCATCCAACAACATTGAATAACATTTCATGATAAAGACTCACTTGTGAATAACAAAAGCGATCTCTCAATAGGAATAGATATTGGTGGCACCAAGATCCTCGGTGGAGTTGTTGATTCACGGGGCACCATCATTGACAGCGAGAGGCGAGATACTCCTACCGAGGATGGCAGAAAGACCATCTCTGAGATTGCAGCAGTAATAAAGAATCTCTCCTCGCGCCATCCAGTGAGTGAAGTGGGCGTCTCTATCGCAGGCTTCATGTCGAAAGATAGAAAGCGGATGGAGACAAACCCCAACATCTCAAATCTTGAAGGTATCGAGATTCACGATGAACTAGAGAAAGCAACTGGACTAGCGGTCCATCTGGAAAATGACGGAAATTCTGCGGCGTGGGGCGAGTTCAAATTCGGCGCAGGGCAGAGCACAAATCCGATGTTGATGGTGACAGTGGGAACTGGAATTGGTGGGGGATTAATCATTGACTCAAAACTTCTCATTGGCGCATTCGGAACAGCCGGAGAAGTTGGTCATGTAGCAGTCAAGCATGGTGGCGACATCTGTGGCTGTGGCATGCGCGGTTGCCTCGAGCAATATGCATCAGGAAATGCACTTCGAAGATATGTACGTGGCGCGATTGAATCAACCCCGGCTCGTGGAGCGAATATCTTGGCTAAGGGCGATGGATCGATCGCAGGGATCGAAGGTGCCCACATCACATCTGCGGCTCGAGAAGGCGATTCGATTGCGCTCGCAGCTTTTAGTGAGATCGGAGAATGGTTGGGTATTGGTATCGCAGGCTTTGCTGCCGTGCTCGATCCTGAGCGAGTTGTGATCGGCGGAGGAGTCATCGATGCCGGAGAGATCCTTTTGGATCCGATCAAATCAAGTTTGCTTCGCCATTCTCCAATGCGATCATCGCATCCGATGCCTGAAGTAGTTGCGGCAAAGTTAGGAAATACCGCGGGAATCGTCGGAGTGGCCGACCTCGCCCGGATAAATTAACCCGACTCGCTCTCTGATTGAGTCCATCAATTCCATAACTTCCAATGTTGCGGCAAGTGGTCTCATAGGAGATTCAATCAATCCTTCGGCAAGACAACGCTCGACTTCGATTGCTTGTTCACCAAGTCCCACATATCCTTTTTCAAAAGGGTATGGCTTGAAAGTTCGCACACTCCCATCGTTTCCATAAATAGTGAAGGAACTAGGGGCATAGAAACTTCGCTCCACTTCGATTCGCCCCTTAGTGCCTGCAACTACAGCTCTAATACCAGTGGCGCTCTGGATTGTGGTGTGCAGTGTTGCCGTTGCACCTGAGGGATAGGAAAAGATCATTGATGTCTGGTCATCAATACCGTTTGCTGCAAGCGTTGCAACTGCTTCGAATTTTTGAGGTAAACCTAGGATCAAATGTGCGAATGTGATCGGATAAACCCCCAAGTCGAGCAGTGCCCCGCCGCCTAATTTGTGGTCGAGCACTCGGTGGTCGCGGCGCTTATAGAGCCATTGACCATGGTCTGCATCAATTGAAATGATTTCCCCGATTGCGCCATTGCTTATTTCATCTAGGAGCGCGATGACATGTGGCAGAAACCTCGTCCACATTGCCTCCATGAGAAAGAGATTCCTTGATCGTGCGGCTTCAATCATCTCGCGTGTCTGGTTGGCATTGATGGCAAATGGTTTTTCGCAGAGAACATGCTTATTGCCAGAGAGCATTTGTAGCGCAGCATCTCGATGGTGTGAATGCACATTTGCGATATAGATGACATCAATTCCTTCATGTTCAGCAAGAGATTGATATCCAGCAATAGCCTCTTTGATATCGAATTCCTTGGCAAAGGCTAGAGCACGGCTCTCATCGCGTGATGCAACCGCCACTATCTCGTGCGCGATACGCCCGCGTTGATTGATTATCTTGAGATCCGAGACGAATTTACGCGCAATCGAACCGGCTCCGAGGATTCCCCATCGCAAAGGCATAAAGGTAAGATTACGCCTCCACGCGTGATCTGAAGTTAAGTGTCGCCATCGCAATGTAGAGGGGAGTCAAGTGAGCCCGACCGTCTTCGCTTACACCCTGCTAAAGGCTTTTCTCTCGCCGATACTGATGCTTCTCTTTCGACCAAAGGTCACTGGACTTCGCAATGTCCCGACACTCGGCCCTGTGATCATCGCTTCCAACCATCTTTCATTTAGTGACTCGATTTTCATGCCGTTAGTGGTGCCACGAAAAGTGACTTTCTTGGCAAAGAGCGAGTACTTCACATCTCCCGGAATCAAGGGCTTCTTCAAGAAGATTGCATTCCACGCACTTGGGCAAGTTCCAGTGGATCGATCTGGTGGTCGGCGAAGTGAGGCAGCAATCGATACTGGTCTTCGAGTTTTGGCTGAAGGGGATTGCATAGGAATCTACCCAGAAGGTACGAGAAGCCCAGATGGTCGGCTATACAAAGGGCGAACCGGGATTGCAAGGCTTGCTATCGAATCCGGCGCTCCGGTCATTCCTGTTGCGATGTTCAATACAGACAAGATCCAGCCGACTGGGAGAGTAATCCCGAAGCTGCGCCAAGTAGCAATGGTCTTTGGTGAACCGATGGACTTCTCGGCGGCAGGTGATTCAAACGACCCAAAACTCCTTCGCAAGGTGACCGATGAGATTATGCGAACGCTGCAAAATCTCTCCGGTCAGGAGTATGTAGAGATGTACGCCTCTGCCGCTAAAGAGAAGATTGCGCGTGGCGAGGATCTAGAGGACGACTGAAACTACTCGTTTCCAAGTACTTCACGACGATCGGCGATGTACTTGCAGTGATTACAGCCATTTGAGACTTCGACAGGCTCACTCAACATAGTGATGAATTCGGCGAGGCGTGAGTTGAGGGCGTCGGGGTTTCGTTCAATTGGTCGCCAAGTGCTCTTGAGTTGAAGCCCGAATCCGCTTTCAGCATTTCCTCGGGGAGTCACTAGCGACCAGACGAAGAGTCCTAGTGCGCTAATTTTTTTTGGTTCACCTTTTGCAGGATTTTCCAGCGCAAATGCGTAAGCCTCAAGCTGGGGTGCGTAGAAGTCACTCTTATCTGTATCGCGCGCCTGGAATTTGCAATCAATGACACCGTAAGTGCCATCATCAAACTCCATCAAGATGTCATATTTGCCGCGGATTGCGAATTTGGTTGTTGCCCCGTCTATTTCGATCGGTTTTGAGACCACAAACTTCCCGCGATCCAAGACTTTGCCTGCGGGGATTGCTGGGTCCATATGATGGGAAGAGGCGCCATCGAAATATCTCTCTTGCATATCTGCTAGGTCACCAACCAGTGGCAAGAAGGTCGGGTTTTTCACACCATGGTTGTAATAGAGCCAGAGGCATCGATGACAGTCATTCCAGGCGAAGGTGAGATCACTAGGAGAGATGAACTCCCGGGCCTTACGTTCCTCGTTGCTCTTCTTGTATGTCGACGCTTCACTCATTTCCTGAGGGTCCTCTTCGCTCGTCAATCGATTGCGGGGAAGTGCTCCAAAGTGGCGGGCTCCCTGGCTGGGAACTATGCCACGATTCTTCTCTAGGGATCCGACAAACAGCCGAATCGCTTTCTTTCCGATGAGCCAGGTTCCAAGGACCCGTCTTGCGCGCCGAGTTGCAGAGTCGGTTACTGGTCAGTTAGGGTCTTTCTCGATATATCGAATCGATATATCGGTTGGCTATATTTTGACCCCGAATGGTCCCTCGCCAAGGGGATGCCAAAGGGATGCCAAAGGGATGCCAAAAGCGCGCGAGTAGAAAGTGAGCAGTTCATGAGGTCTCGGGGAGACTCGTTGGAGTTCGCTCTCCTTGGGCTCTTATCAGAGGGCCCACTGCATGGATATGAGCTGCGAAAAAGAATCGGTGCAATCTATGGCCCCTTTAGGGCGCTCTCGTTCTCAGTTCTCTACCCCGCATTACGAAGGATGGGGGAGTCTGGATTGATTGCCGAGAGTTCACTCTCAGAGCGTGGTGGTCTCTCAAGGCGGTCAAGGATCGTCTACGCAATCACGGAATTTGGCAGCAAGAGATTCCAAGAATTAACTCGAGTGGCCGGACCGGACAGTTGGGAAGATGAAGGTTTCGAAGTTCGCTTCGCATTCTTTAGCCCCACTCCACCAAGTAACCGAGTTCGAATACTTGAAGGAAGGCTGCGCCGGCTACAGGAGAAGGCAGAAATTTTGCGATCAGATCTCGAACGAGATCCGATCGGCATGGATAAGTACCTCACCGAGTGGCGTCGTCACTCGCTGGAGTCGGCTGAGCGAGAGATCGCTTGGCTGGAAGAGATGATCAAGAGCGAAAGGAAATCCGCGTGACCAATAGCAATGAAATTCGGGTGGCATTGGTGGGGGTGGGCAATTGTGCAAACTCTCTGGTCCAAGGCGTTACTTACTACAAGGACGCGGCAGCTGATCAAGACATCCCGGGTCTCATGCACCCAGTAGTTGGTGGTTATCACATCAGCTCGATCAAGTTCGTCCTGGCTCTCGATGTCGATGCAAAGAAAGTTGGCCTTGATCTCGCGGATGCGATTTGGGCGAGTGAGAACAACACAATCAAGTTCTCTGATGTGGCAAAGACTGGCATCACAGTCCAACGTGGAAAGACGCTTGACGGACTTGGGCGTTACTACAAGGAGACCATCAAAGAGTCGAGCGCCGCTGAGATTGATGTCGTAAAGGCGCTTAAGGATGAAAAAGTCGATGTACTGATCTGTTACCTCCCCGTTGGATCGGAAGAGGCGACAAAGTTCTACGCTCAATGCGCACTTGACGCAAAAGTCGCATTCGTCAATGCACTTCCAGTATTTATTGCCTCGGATCCAGTTTGGGCAGATAAGTTCACCAAGGCCGGGGTTCCGATTGTTGGCGACGACATCAAGAGCCAGGTGGGAGCGACCATCACACATCGAATCATGACCAAGCTTTTCCAAGATCGCGGTGTCTATATCGATCGCACTTACCAACTCAATGTAGGTGGAAATATGGACTTCAAGAACATGCTGGAGCGCGATCGCCTTGAGTCAAAGAAGATCTCGAAGACTCAGTCAGTGACCTCACAACTCGACTATGAGATCGCCGATCGAAATGTCCACATCGGACCATCGGATTACATCCCATGGCTCGATGACCGGAAATGGGCCTATGTTCGAATGGAAGGCCGAGCCTTTGGCGATGTCCCACTCAATATTGAGTACAAGCTCGAGGTATGGGATTCACCGAACTCAGCTGGCGTGATCATCGATGCACTTCGTTGCGCGAAGATTGCTCTCGATCGAGGAATCGGGGGACCATTGCTCTCACCTTCGAGTTACTTCATGAAGTCTCCACCTGAGCAGTACTCGGATGAAGTCGCTCATGACCGCACCGAAGACTTCATCGCTGGCAAGCTCTCTCGCTAGCTAATCGACGCTTTTAAGCTAAGGCTCTTAGGATGTGGCTATGAGTGATGTGTTAATCGAGAGAACTGGCGCAATAACTTCGATAATCCTCAATCGCCCTGCGAAAATGAACGCTCTTACGAGGGCGATGTACAAAACCATGGCCGATAGTCTCAATGAGTCTGCGGTTTCCTCGGAGACATCGGTGGTGATCATCGAGGCAAATGGTGATCACTTCACGGGTGGAAACGATATTTCTGACTTCCTCAACAATCCTCCGTTAGAAGATGGCTCTGAAGTCTGGCAGTTCATCAAAGCCCTCCATGAATTCCCAAAGATTGTCATTGTGGCGATACAAGGAAACGCAATTGGGATAGGCACAACAATGGTGATGCACTGTGACTTCGCCTATGCCTCACCCTCAACCTCATTTCGGATGCCCTTCGTCAATCTTGGACTCGTTCCCGAGTTTGGCTCAAGCCATCTCTTCCCCAAGTCGATTGGTCATCGCCGTGCAGCTGAGATTCTCCTTCTGGGGCGATCCTTCACCGCTACTGAGGCTCTCGAATGGGGCGTTATCAATGACGAAGTCGAAGATCCTCGCAAGAGGGCTCGAGAAATAGCCAAAGAAATCGCAGAACTTCCACCGAATGCACTTATCCAATCAAAATCCTTGATGAAGAGCCCAGATCATGAACGGCTTAATGTGATCATGCAGGCAGAGGGAGACCTCTTCATGCGAGCTTTGACCTCAGAGGAAGCACAGAGCGCCTTCATGAATTTCTTGATGCGAAAGGGGATGTGAGAATGTCACTTGCTGGAAAAAGGATTTTCATTACTGGTGGTTCACGGGGAATTGGCCTTGCCATCGCGCTTCGTGCGGCAAGAGATGGCGCATTTATTGCGATTGCGGCTAAGACCACAGAGCCACATCCCAAACTACCAGGAACTATCTTTTCTGCAGCAGAGGAAATCGAAGAAGCGGGTGGAAAAGCCCTTGCAATTCAATGTGATCTTAGGGATGAGAATCAGATTGTTGACTCGGTGGAGCGAGCGGCAAGTGAGTTTGGTGGACTCGACATCCTTATAAATAATGCGAGCGCAATCAACCTCACCAATACTGAATCAACCCCAGCAAAACGATTTGACTTGATGTTTGATGTCAATGTTCGCGGAACTTTCTTGACTTCTCAAGCCGTCATTCCTCACCTCAAGAAGAGTGGCAAGGAGGGACGCAACCCGCATGTCTTAACGCTTTCCCCTCCACTTTCAATGAAACCACACTGGTTCAAGAATCATGTCGCCTACACGATGGCGAAATATGGGATGAGCATGTGCGTACTCGGTATGGCTGCAGAATTTAAACGAGATGCAATCGCTTTCAATGCGCTCTGGCCAAGGACTGCGATCGATACTGCGGCGCTTCAGATGATTCCTGGTGTAGATACCGCTCTCTGTCGCAAGCCGGAGATTTTGGCGGATGCCGCCTACTTCATTCTTAATCGCTCCAGTAGCGAATGCAGCGGAAATTTCTTCATCGATGATGAAGTGCTTGCATCTGAGGGGATCACGGACCTCGACAAGTATTCCGTCGTCCCTGGAACTAAGGATTTCTTGCTCGACTTCTTCCTCGACTAGGTCTCGTCTCTGATTCGCTAAAAAGCGAATCCTTTAGGTAATTCCAGGCGATAGCGGTGAAGTAACTCACGGTCGGACAAAATCTCTTTTGTCGCTCCATCTTCGACGATTCGACCGTCAGCCAAAATCAAAGATCTTTCGCAAAGTTCGAAGGCATAGGGCAAGTCATGAGTGACCATGATCAATGTAATTTCTAGTGAAGTCAGAATCTCTGCAAGTTCCCGCCTGCTTGCGGGATCAAGATTGGAAGAGGGCTCGTCGAGAACGAGAATGGTGGGGTTCATTGCTAAGACAGTCGCTACAGCAACCCTCCTTCTCTGGCCGAAGGAGAGATGATGAGGCGGTCGATCCTTGTAATCAAGCATCCCTACTTTGCTGAGCGATTGGATGACTCGCTCTTGAACCACGTCGTCACTGAGCCCAAGATTCTTCGGTCCAAAGGCAACATCTTCACCAACGGTCGGCATGAATAGCTGGTCATCGGGATCTTGAAAGACCACTCCAACCTTGCCACGAATCTTTCGTAGCAGTTCTTTATCCGAGGTATCTATTACTTCTCCGTCTATCTTGACTGAACCATGTTGCGCTGGATGAATGCCGTTTAGATGCATAACAAATGTCGTCTTACCCGCCCCGTTGGGACCAAGGAGTGCGACGCGCTCTCCTTGATTAATCCTTAGATCGACGCCATAGAGCGCCTGGTGGCCATCGGGATAGGCGAATGCAAGCTCTGAAATTTCAAGTGAGGGATGACTCATCAGAAAACCCACCGATCAAGTGATGCAGAT
>Ga0222713_10001045_pt1 | contig 31709 bp, 29 predicted proteins | sample C33_649DmetaG_FD_165061 | JGI IMG/M metagenome (GOLD analysis project Ga0222713, IMG submission 165061) | Estuarine water microbial communities from San Francisco Bay, California, United States - C33_649D | ecosystem: Environmental > Aquatic > Marine > Unclassified | place: USA: California... | reverse complement strand
CTTGACTAGGACTTGCAGCAAATGCATCGATATGTAAACGCCGGTCATCTTTGCGGGCAGAAGTTTTACGGTTTTTTATTTGTACTGGACGATAGCTAGTACGACCCATATTAAGTGAATTCGTATAATGGAAAAATAATGAGTTCATGAAGCGATTCGATTGTTCAGAAAAACGAGCGAGTACAGATTTTAAACATTTTTGATGTTTTTGATTGGCTTTAATTCCCTTTAAACGGTTTTCTTTTAAGTTAAAGCTAATGTTTTTTGTTTTTTTGTTTATTAAATAAGGGGTAAAGAGCACTTGCTCCGATGAGTCTATATTGAATGAAAGTTGTGGGCAAAAAATAATTTTCCCAGATTCAAGCGCAGAAACAGCTGTTTCTTGTTCATTTTTTTTAAATTCTACACCCCAATTAGTCGCGGTACAGATAGAGAGTATATCCATTTTTTAGTTAAGTCCATTTAGAAAATTTCATTCTATAACCTTTTAAAATAGTTTTCCATAATGGTTAACTTTTAAATAAATCAGATATTTTTTTATAAAAATTTAAAATTTTTATTTTTTTATAAGTCGATAATTTAAGGCCTCCATTAAATGTGAATTCTCAATTTTTTCACATTCTGATAAATCTGCGATAGTACGTGCTACACGTAAAATACGATGGTAAGAACGCATTGAAAGTTGAAATTTTTCTAGTGCAGTTTCTAAAATTTTATGATCTTTAGTGGATAATTTACAAGCAATTTCTAGTAGTTTACCTGACAAGTTATGATTAAATTTACCAAATTTTTTAAATTGTTTATTTCGTGCTTTTTTTACTCGAATACGAACTGCTTCACTACTTTCTTCTTTGTTAGTTTTTAGAAAATAATTTTTCGGTAACGGATTAATTTCAAGGCACATATCAATACGATCTAAAAAAGGAGCAGATATTTTTTTACGATAACGTTGAATCTGTTGTGGTGAACAGGCGCAATGATTTATTTGACTTCCTAAGTAGCCACATGGACAAGGATTCATTGCAGCGATTAGTTGGAAATTAGCAGGAAATTCTGCTTGTTGAGTAGCACGTGATATAGTTATGCTTCCTGACTCTAAAGGTTCACGTAAAGCTTCTAATGCATGGCGATTAAATTCAGGTAATTCGTCCAGAAATAAAACACCATAATGTGCTAATGATATTTCTCCGGGATAAGGAGGATTGCCTCCTCCAACTAACGCTATACTTGATGCGGTGTGATGTGGATTTCGAAAAGGGGGGAAATTCCAAGCATTGAGTTCTATACTTTTTCCACTAATTGAGTGTATTGCAGCAAGCTCTAATGCTTCTTCATCGTTGAGTAAAGGCAATATACTGATTAAACGAGATGCAAGCATTGTTTTTCCATTACCTGGGGGACCTATCATTAATAAACTATGTCTTCCTGCCGCACTAATTTCTAAAGCTCGTTTAGCATGCATTTGCCCGTATACATCAGATAAATCGGGTAGTAAACGATAGTGAGGTTTGGGTTCTTGGGGTAAATAATTTATTAAGGCTTCTCGTCCATGCAGATGGGAACAAATTTGTAAAATGTTTTTAGCAGGCAAAATGTTTGTTTTTTTACAGAAACTGGCTTCTTTAGCATTTTCTAAAGGTATTATAATTGTATGGCTGGCTTTTTGTGCAGCTAAGGAGAAAGGTATAATACCGGAAACAGGTCGAAGTTCTCCTGATAATCCTAGCTCTCCAATAAATTCATATTGATGTAAAGTATTGCCCGGTATTTGATTGGAAGCGGCAAGTATACTTAATGCTATTGGTAAATCAAATCGCCCTCCCTGTTTTGGAAGATCAGCAGGAGCAAGATTAATAGTGATTCGTCGGGCAGGGAATTCAAATTGCGCATTAATTATAGCGCTGCGTACCCGATCTCGGCTTCCTTTAGCGGTTGTTTCAGGAAGTCCAACTATAGATAAGCTAGGTAAGCCATTAGATATATGAGTTTCGACATTGACAGGAAGTGAATGAATTCCAACATTTGCACGAGTTTGCACAATAGAGAGTGACATATTCCAGCTCCTTCTGTATTTATTATTTTAATTAGTCACTAAGAAAAAATTTTAAATTAAATATTATTATTTCATATCCCCCCCCTTTTTGATTTTGCTAACTTATTTTCAAAATAAGTTATTTTTTTTTCTAACGCATTTATTTTAATGCGTGTTTTTGCTAAAACCTTTTTTTGTACATCAAATTCTTCTCGTGTTACTAAATCAAGTTTAGCAAACATACTTTGCAAAATTACTCGAAAATTTTTTTCTAGCTCTTTTTTGAATTTATTTAGTCCCGGTGGTAGACTTTGACTAAGCCGTTTGACGGTATCCTCAATAAATTTCGTATCAAACATGAAAAAGTCCTCTTTTAGAAACTATATTTTAACCTAATCTCTCATAAATAGCATTGAGATGGTTCGGGCAAGTTTGATATTTTCACAAAAAAACTATTACATACATTTTGTACTTCAAGCCCTCTTCATTCGTCCTAACTAACTCAACCGCCAGCACACTCATTATTATGAGAACAAATACTATTTAAAGCCATTTTAAAGTTGCTTAATTTATCGTCAATAACGAAAGCATGTTGTTGTTCAGATTTTGATAAGGGTTCGTTCAGTTTTTTTTGGAGTTGCAATATCAAGCTATTAGCCTCGGAAATAGGTTTATTTTGTATTCTACGTTTTTTAATGCGTTGTATTATTTCGGTATCATTCGTTTGACAATGAAGTATAAAAAAAGGAACTTTTAAAAGTTTAGCTAAGTTATAGAACATTATCCTTTGATTATAAAGAAGAAATGTGGCATCAATTAACGCATTAAATCCTGCCTTAATAACGATTTTTGCCAAATCTAAAAGCCTATTATAAGTTTTTTCGGTTGATTCAGGCGTGTAAATTCCTCCATAAGGAGCAGAATGGGAATTTTCATATAAGGGTATGTTAAATAATTGTTTGCGAATAATGTCGGAACTTATTTGTATGCCACCGCATTCAAAGACTATTTTTTTTGCGATAGTTGATTTTCCTGAACCAGCGAACCCATACATGATAATTAAACAGGGTTTATTAGGTTGAGTGTAGGATTCTGCTAAATTTATGAAATTGTAATAGTCATTACGAATATCTAATTTTTCTTTATCATTCAAGTCTTTTTGATTTAATCGAAATAAGGCTATTTTAGCACGAACTACGGCTCGATAAGATAGATAATAAGCTAATAAGTTAAGTCCTTTATAATCTCCAGTGAATTGTAGATAAACATTAATTAATTGATGAGCTAGTTTAACTTGATTTTTTCCTGACAAATCCATCGCTAAAAAAGCGAGATCTGCAATAACATCAGTCCATCGCAAATCTTCATTAAATTCTAACCGATCAAAAAGAATAAGTTTATTATGATAGAAAATAATATTCGCTAAATGTAAATCTCCATGGCAGTCACGAATAAAACCTTGTTCTTTGCGTTGTCCAAATAATTTTTGATATTTTGTAAATTGTTTATTAGCCCATATTTTTAATTTTTGTATTTGTTCTATATCCGATGGATTTTTGAGCAAAGAAATAATTTGTTCAAAATTTTGCTGAGTAGGAGCATGTACTTCATGGGGGAGTCCAAAGCGCGAATTTTTAGGTGCAATAGGTGTTTTTTTATGGAATTCTGCAATTAATTGTCCTAATTGGTTAATAATTGTGATACTTAATTTTCCTTGTTTAAGAAGTGCACTTAGTAAATTATCTTGAGAAAACTCGCACATCTTAATGGCGTACTCTAAAATAGGTCCTGTGTCACCGTTAATCTGAGGTTGTTCAATAGTTCCTGTAATGGGTACTACAGCAAGATAAATTTCGGGCGCAAATAGTTGACCCAATCGTAATTCCTCTTCGCAGAAATATTTACGTTTTTTCAAAGTTGAAAAATCTAAAAAACCAAAATCAACGGGTTTTTTTATTTTATAAGCATATTTTCCAGTTAATATGACCCAGGAAACATGTGTTTCAATAAGTTCAAGTTGATGAGTTGGATGGTTAAAAGCGCGGTCAGAGATGAGATTTTTAATTAAAGAAGGATTAGACATAGTCTGATGAGATACTAATATTCATTACTTATAAATACTATAACGTAACTTGAAATGAGTTGTAAGGGGTATAAGGTTCATAATAGGAAATTTTATAAGGAATAGTTCAAATGAATTTGTTGTATGCTAAAAAATTAATCCAGCAGTTATTAAGAGAAGCACAGATTGAGATTAATGGAAAAAATTCTAGAGATATTCAAATTCACAATGAAAAATTTTATACAAGATTGTTTAAAAATCCAATTTTAGCTTTAGGTGAATCCTATGTGGAAGGATGGTGGGATTGCGAAGCGCTTGATGAATTCTTTTTTTATTTATTACGTACTGAGTTACCTGAAAATATTAAAAAAAATAAATATTTCTTGTATTATTTTATAAAAGAAAAATTTCGTATGATTGTTATGAGCTGTTTTAATTTGCAAGCAAAATCGCGAGCATTTGAAGTGGGTAAACATCATTATGATAAAGGGAACTCTTTGTATCAAGCAATGTTAGATAAAGATTTGACCTATAGCTGTGCATATTGGAAGAAAAGTAAAACTTTAGATGAAGCGCAGCAAGCTAAATTAGAATTGGTTTGTAAAAAATTAAAACTAAAACCAGGTATGCAAATACTTGATATTGGGTGCGGTTGGGGAAGTTTTGCTCGGTATGCGGCGGAAAATTATGGAGTATCAGTACTCGGACTGACCATATCTAAAGAGCAATATCATTATGCTAAAAAAATTTGTCAAGGTTGGCCTATTGAAATTCTTTTTAAAGACTATCGAGACATTACAGGATTGTTTGATCGTGTTTGCTCAATAGGCATGTTTGAACATGTAGGACCAAAAAATCATAAAGCTTATATGAAAATTGTGCACCGCTGCTTAAAAAAGTCGGGATTATTTTTGTTACATACAATAGGGAGCAATATATCAAAATATCACCCTAACCCATGGATACATAAGTATATTTTCCCCAATGGAATTTTACCCTCTATTCGCCAAATTGGAAAAGCAAGTGAGGGATTTTTTATCATGGAAGATTGGCATAATTTTGGAGCCTACTATGATAAAACACTAATTACTTGGTTCGAAAATTTTAATAAAGCTTGGATTTTTTTAAAAAAAGATTATGACTATGCTTCTTTTTATAGGATGTGGAAATATTATTTATTAGCCTGCGCAGGAGCATTTAGAGCACGTGATCTTCAGTTATGGCAAATTGTCTTTTCTAAAGGAGGTATAATTAATGGATATGAATCTATTCGTTAGTTAAGCAATTAAGCCTTTTTTAAATCTCTACTTCTCATTTTAAGCTAAATTTGCTCAAGATAGACTCAATTTTTTCCTTTTTTTAAGGATTATTTTTTTCTAATGATTAGATGAAAATAAAATAAACGTTGGAATCTAAGATGGTTTACCCTCTAGTGCTTTTATGAAACAATGTAAGCCTAATTTATGTGGAGAGTATCGTGTGATTGATGAGGAAGGTTTTCGTATAGGCGTTGGCATTATTGTGGCTAATCCCGATGGACAAGTTCTTTGGGCTAGACGTATTGGCCAGCATGCTTGGCAATTTCCTCAGGGAGGCCTTCAATTTAATGAAACTCCTGAACAGGCTCTATTTAGAGAACTCTATGAAGAATTAGGGTTAGAAGGTTCAGATGTTGAACTCTTGGGAGGTACAAAAAATTGGTTGTATTATTGGCTGCCTCCTCATTTACGGCGTTCGCATATGCAACCATTATGTATAGGACAAAAACAAAAGTGGTTTTTGCTTTGCTTAAGGGGCAATCCAGAAAAAATTCGTTTTGATGTGACTCGTTCCCCTGAATTTGATCGATGGCGTTGGGCTCCTTATTGGTATCCTATTAGGCAAGTTATCACATTTAAGAGACATGTTTATCGCCGTGCGTTAGAAGAATTAGCGATGTTACTTCCCTCCGAAGTGATGCAACCGAGAAGGGTTAGTAGACTGTGTAACAACTTAACGTTGGTAGAAAAGGTCGAATAATCAAATAAATATAAACTTATTTGAGCATGCTACGGTTTTAGAAAGGGCACGAATTTTTTATTAAACCGTAATTTATTGATATGCCCAAATACTAATTAGTTAGGTGTTTGCTATGTTGAAAATACTCCGTCGTATTGTCCTAGAGATTAGCACAGCGCAAAGTTTTAAAGAGGCTTTGCAAACATTAGTAAGACGAATTCGTGAAGCGTTGAATACACAATCCTGTACGGTTTTTTTACTTGATACCGAAAAAAATTATGTTTTGCTTGCAACTGAAGGGCTAAATCCTAATTGCGTAGGAAAAGTACGTTTTAGTTTTGAGCAAGGCTTAGTCGGCTTAGTTGGCAAAAGCGGAGAATTAATTAATATAGAAAATGCACCTGAACATCCTGCTTTTTTATATATTGCTGATATCGGTGAAGAGCGTTATAAGGCTTTTCTGGGCGTACCTATTATTCATAATCGTGCTCTATTGGGCGTGTTAGTAGTTCAACAAGAAGAACAGCGTTGCTTTGATGAAACTGAAGAGGCTTTTTTAGTGACTATGGCTGCTCAGCTGGGGGGGGTATTAGCACACGCTGAAGCCACTGGAGAGATATTTTCCCTATTTAAAGAAAACAAAAAACAACTACAGCAAGATATTAGTTTTCAAGGAATTGCGAGTGCGCCAGGGATTGCTATAGGACAGGTAGTTGTTGCTTATCCGTTTGCGGATTTAGAAGCAGTCCCCTATAAAAGGGCAGATGATCTGCTTACAGAAATATCTCAGTTAAAGAAAGCTTTTAAAGCAACACGAGATGATATTCATCGTTTAAAAAAACATATGGTGTCGGTTTTACCAGAAGAAGAGCAAGCATTATTTGATGTTTATTTAGCAATTTTAAATAAAGCTAGTTTGGAAAAAGAAGTCATAACTTCCATTAAAACTTCTCATCAATGGGCACAGGCTGCTTTGCAATCGGTTATTAGTATGCATGTGCAGCAATTTGAAAAGGTTGATGATGATTATTTACGTGAAAGAGCGGCGGACTTAAGAGATCTTGGACGTCGAATATTAATGCATTTACAAAACAATCAATTTACACCACCCCCCTATCCCGAAAACACTATTCTAATTGGCGAAGAAGTGAGCCCATCCGCTTTGGCAGAGGTGCCTGAAGGTCGGTTGGCAGGGATTGTTTCTGTAAAAGGTTCGAGTCATTCTCACCTTTCTATTTTGGCTCGTTCTTTAGGAATTCCTGCAGTAACGGGTGTAGAAAATTTACCAGTAAATCAGTTAGAGTCTCAGACATTAATCATAGATGGTTCCCAAGGACGAATTATAGTAGCGCCTTCAGCTAAAGTTAAAAAAAGTTTTACAACACTGATTCAACAACAAAGTGAATTTACAAATAGTTTGGAAGTCTTAAGAGAGTTACCTGCTCAAACTTTAGATGGTTATAGTATCTCTTTGTGGGTGAATACTGGTTTGATGGCGGATGCAAGTCTTTCTCTAACAGCAGGTGCAGAAGGTATAGGACTCTACCGTACCGAGGCCCCTTTTTTAATTCGTGATTGTTTTCCTGCTGAAGATGAACAGTATGGTTTGTATCGTCAATTATTAGCGGCATTTTCGCCACGACCTGTCGTCATGCGAACACTTGATATTGGCGGAGACAAGGCTTTACCTTATTTTCCTATTAAAGAAGATAATCCATTTTTAGGCTGGCGTGGAATTCGTGTGACGCTGGATCATCCTGAAATATTTTTAATACAAATTCGAGCGATGTTACGGGCTAATTTAGAATTAAATAATTTACGTATTATGTTACCCATGGTGAGTTGTGTTGCAGAGGCTGAGCATGCTTTACGTTTGATTGAGCAAGCTTATGAAAAAGTAGTAAGCGAAGCCCCTCTTGCTTGTAAACCTCCTATTGGAATCATGATTGAGGTTCCCTCTGCAATTTATCAAGCGCGGGCATTAGCCGAAAAAGTTGAGTTTTTATCGGTAGGAAGCAATGATCTGACCCAATATATGTTAGCGGTCGATCGTAATAATTCACGAGTAGCCAATTTATATGATCCATTTCAACCAGCAGTTTTAAAAGCTTTAGTTCAGATTGTAGAAGCGGCTCATCAGGCAAGAAAACCGATTAGCATTTGTGGGGAAATGGCCAGCGATCCTTTAGCAATACCTTTGCTTTTAGCAATGGGATTTGATGCATTGAGTATGAATTCCTTTTCAATTCCGCGAATAAAATCAGTTATTCGGCAAATTTATTTTAGTGAAACTAGGAATACACTAATACAAATTTTAGCAATGGACAATGCAAAGGATGTAAGAAAATATTTAAATGAGGAATTGTCAAGATTTAATTTAGATCATTTAGTCTCTGTAACAGGATAGCTGTATGAATTGGTATGAAAAATGTCAATTTAGTTTTAATAGTTACCCTATCATACCTCAACCAAAGCATGTATCTCGCCCTGAAAGTTATGCGGAATTGAAGCCGAGTCAAATGATTTCTATTGCACGCGGTTTAGGTGGTAGTTATGGTGATGCCGCCTTAAATGCACAAGGAGAAGTTATTTTAACAAACCGCTTAGACCGTTTTCTCGAGTTTGATGCACATAACGGTATACTTTCGGTTGAGTCAGGTGTGAGTTTGGAAAAAATATTGGAACTTATCGTTAAGCAAGGTTGGTTTTTACCTGTAATGCCTGGAACAGCCGAAGTTTCCTTAGGTGGATGTATTGCTACAGATGTGCATGGAAAGAATCACTGGTATGCCGGTTCTTTAGGGCGGCATGTTATTAGTTTACAACTTATTACGGATACAGGAGCAAGAATTAATTGTTCACCCAAGGTTTTACCAGAATTATTCTGGGCTACAGTGGGTGGTATGGGCTTAACTGGCATTATTGGTGCAGTGACATTACAATTAAAACGAATTGAAACGGCTTATATGAAAGTAAAGCACCAAGCCGCATATAACTTAAAACAAATATTAGAGGAATTGAGCCAAGAGGACGATGAGTTTGAATACAGCGTAGCTTGGCTAGATGTTTTAAATAAGCCGTATTCGCAGGGTGTTATTATGAAGGCAAAACATGCAAACTTACTGGAATTGCCTATTAGCAAACAAGAACACCCTTTTTCACTTACAAAGTATACAACGCTTAAGTGGCCTCCTTATTTGCTATCTTTCTCTCTTCTACACCCTCTAATCATTAGGTTATTTAATAAAGTGTATAACTCTTTTTTAGCTAAAAAAGAGGATGCTTATTTACAGGCGTATTCTAATTATTTTTTTCCACTGGATCGGATCAAAAATTGGAATTTTTTGTATGGAAAAAAAGGTTTTATCCAATATCAATGCGTCATTCCAGCTCAATTTGCTTATTTTGTCATTAAAGATATTTTGAAAACTTTGAAACAGCATAAACATCCAATTTATCTGGCCGTGCTAAAGCGCTTTGGACAGGAGAACTTAGCTCCATTATCATTTCCATTACCGGGATTTACTCTAGCGCTTGATATTCCTATTTCTGGAGATAAACTATTTTCTTGTTTAGATAGTTTGGACGAAATAGTCATTCAATCGGGTGGACGAGTTTATTTAGCTAAGGATGCACGCTTAAAGCCTAAGGCATTTCGCGATATGTATAAAAGATATCCTGAATGGTTAACAGTTAAGCAATACTGGGATCCGCATAATAAATTTAGTTCTAGCTTATCCAGACGTTTAAATATAGGCTCATAATAAGCCGCTAATAAATTAAGTCTAAGCTTTTTAAAAAAGGTTGTATTTTTGGTTCGCGCCCACGAAATCTCTTAAATAATTCAATAGCATCGATTGCTCCGCCTTGTTCTAAAATACTATGTAAAAAAGCTTTTCCCGTTTCTTCGTTAAAAATCCCATCTTCTTGAAATTTAGCAAATGCATCAGAGGCCAAAACCTCTGCCCAAAGATAGCTGTAATATCCAGCAGCATAACCACCTGAAAAAATATGCGAAAATCCATGTTGAAATCGATTGAATGGAGCTATAGGTATGATTCCAATTTTTTTACGTATTGAATCAAGTAACTTTTGAATTTGTTCATAATTTTTTGTAGAATCAAATTCTATGTGCAGGCGGAAATCAAATAAGGACAATTCAAGTTGTCTTAACAATTGTAAACCAGCCTGGAAATTTTTTGCTTCGCGCATTTTTACAATTATTGTATCAGGCAAAGGTTTGCCCGTTTTATAATGCCTACTAATTTTATTAAGAACTGATTTTTCCCAAACAAAATATTCTAAAAATTGACTGGGTAGTTCTACAGCATCCCAAGCAACACCATTTATGCCTGAAATAGCTGAGTAATCAATTATGGTTAACATATGCTGTAAACCATGTCCAAACTCATGAAATAAGGTTAAGACTTCTTCATGTGTTAACAAAGGAGTTTGAGTTGGATTGGTAGAATCAGAAAAATTACAGGTTAAAAAGGCAATAGGTGTTTGAATGTTACCATTGCTTAAATAGCGTCGTGACTGGTAGTCATCCATCCAAGCGCCTTCGCGTTTTTCTGGTCTTGCATAAAGATCTAAATAAAACTGACCTCGTAATTTTTGCTGACTATCTGTAATAGCAAAAAAACGAACTTGTGGGTCCCAAACTTCAACATCTTTAACTTCTTTGATTTGCATTCCAAATAAACGTTCTATCAAGTCGAAAAGCCCAGAAAGTACTTTATTTACAGGGAAATAACAACGTAAGGTATCGTCACAAATACCAAATTTTTTCTCTTTTAATTTTTCACGATAATATAAAATATCCCAAGCTTGTAGGGTATCAATTTGATCTTCTGATTGAGCAAAAATAGAAAGTTCTTCCCATTCCTCTTTTGCTTTAGGACGAGTATAGTTAAGTAGCTCCTCTAAAAACTCAAGCACCTCTTCAGGATTTTTTGCCATTTTATCTGTCGCTAAACTTTTTTGGGCATAATTTTTAAAGCCCAATATTTGGCTTAGTTCGTGACGTAAACTGAGAATATTGAACATAATTTTACTATTATCAAGGGCTAAATTATTGAGCTCTGAAGCTCGTGTAATATGAGCTTTATATATTGATTTACGTAAATTACGATTATCAGCGTAGGTGAGTATGGGAAAATAAGAGGGGTAATCGAGTGTAATTAAATAACCAGTTAGATTTTTTTCTTGCGCTGCTTTTTCTGCACTTGCAATAATATAAGTAGGAACCCCTTTTAGTTCGGATTTATTTCTAATGCATTTTGACCACTCAACAGTAGCGTCAAGTAAATTTTCCTCAAATTGATTTGATAATTGAGATAATTGCGTTTGAATTTCTTTATATCTCTTTTGTTGATTTCTAGGTAAATCAACACCTCCTAAATGAAAATCGCGCAACTCATTATGTAAACATTTTTCTTGAGCATAATTAAATTGATAATCACTATTAGCTAGATTTTTTATGGATTGATAAAGAGCGTGATTTTGACTTAATTCTGAACTGTATGCACTTATTTTGGGAAGGCATTCATTATAAGCACGCCGTAAGCTTAAAGTTTGTTTAACGGCATATAAGTGATTGATCGGAGACCAAAAATGTTGAAGTCGATCATCCAAATCATCTAATTTCTGTATAAAACTCCAATCGAGAGGAGTGACTTCTGTTAACAATTGAGTTAATTCAGATCGATTGCTTGCAAGTAAAGTATCTAATTCTTTGACTATCTTTTCCGGATTAATTTCATTAAATTTAGGTAATGAAGTCTTCATAGGATTTCCTAAGAGTTTTATATTTATCTAGACACGCTGCCCGCTTTTGACCGATTTCTCTGCTGTGAATTTGTGTAAAATATCAGTAACATTGCGATAGTACTCAAAGTTTTCTTGAGCAATCAAGAAAGGTTATTTTTGTTGAAGATAAATTTTTTGGGATACTTTTATCTGTTCGAGTGTGAAGCCACGATATTGAAGATAATGCATTTGACGTAACTGTTCTTTTGGTTGATGGTTAGGTTGAAATTTTTTATGGAGAATTTTCTGAATAGCGGTTAACCAAACTTCCTCGTCTTGGGGAAGTCGAGAAAAAATAATATCGTTACTTAAACCATATTGTTTACATTCAGTAGTGATTCGAAGAGGTCCATACCCTTGCCTTATACGTTTTTGAATAAAAGTCTCACAAAAACGTGATTCATTTAAAAATCCTTGTTGAATTAAAACATCTAAAACGGCTTCCACTGATTGAGGTAAAAATCCTTTCTGCATTAATTTTTTGCAAAGAGTGAGGCGAGTATGTTCTCGCCTCGCTAAATAGTCTAAGGCAGTTTGATGGAGGTTATTGTCAATTTCTATTGCATTAGCAGAGTTGGGCATAAGTCAAGCGCTGATCAATTATTCTAAAAGCTCTGTTTCAGTTTCTTGTATTTCAGATATCGTTTCGAACGGTTTATGAAGCATTTGTTTTCGGATTTCTGTTTCTAATTTTTGACAGATTTCAGTGCGTTCTTTCAAAAATTGTTTTACGTTCTCTTTTCCTTGCCCAATACGATCACCTTGATAGCTATACCAGGCGCCTGCTTTATCGATTAATCCGTGAGTTACACCGAGATCGATAATCTCTCCAATATGACAAATCCCTTGATTATAAAGAATTTCAAATTCAACTTGTCTAAATGGAGGAGCAACTTTATTTTTTACTACTTTGACGCGTGTTTCATTTCCAATGACTTCATCACCCTTTTTAATCGAACCTGTGCGTCGAATGTCAAGACGTACCGAAGCATAGAATTTTAGTGCATTTCCACCCGTTGTGGTTTCAGGATTGCCAAACATAACGCCAATTTTCATACGGATTTGATTAATAAAAATGACGAGAGTATTTGAGCGCTTAATATTTCCTGCAAGTTTACGTAAAGCTTGTGACATTAAACGTGCTTGTAAGCCCATATGGGAATCACCCATTTCCCCTTCTATTTCAGCTCGGGGAGTCAATGCCGCTACAGAATCGACTACAATGATATCGACTGCATTGGAGCGGACTAACATATCGACAATCTCTAGCGCTTGTTCTCCGGTATCGGGCTGAGAAACTAAAAGATCGGCTATTTTTACACCTAATTTAGTTGCATAAATAGGGTCAAGTGCGTGTTCTGCATCAACAAAAGCGGCGGTACCCCCTAATTTTTGACATTCAGCAATAGTTTGTAAGGTAAGCGTAGTTTTACCAGAAGATTCAGGTCCATAGATCTCGATGATCCGTCCGCGCGGTAATCCACCTATTCCTAAGGCAATGTCTAAACCTAAAGAACCCGTGGAGATAACGTCTACAGGAACCTGACTAGAATCACCAAGGCGCATAACAGCACCTTCTCCGTGTTGTTTTTTTATCTGGCTTATTGCCATTTTAAGGGCTTTTTCTCGTACATTACTCGCATCGGTCATAGTAAAAATACCTTTATTAAGGAAAAAATGTGTAAAAATAGACTCTAACCAGCATTATCGCATAAACTAATCGGTCGTCTCTATATGCTTTTTCAAGATTTGATTGTAAATAAGTAGTTCGTTTAAGATTTAAGCAGATTTTGAGAAGCTTGAAGTAATTTATGTCAGTTTTTTGTAGAGATTAATTATTTAAAAATGTAAGAAAAAGGTTTGATAAGAGGTCAAATGAAAATACAAGTTCCTTCATTTCAATCTGTCCGCGCTTTAGTTGTAGGTGATGTGATGTTGGATCGCTATTGGTCCGGTGATACATCAAGAATTTCTCCAGAAGCACCTGTACCCATAGTACACGTAAAAAACATTGATGAGCGTCCAGGTGGTGCAGGTAATGTTGCTTTAAATATTGCCGCGTTAGGGGCGCAGGTTGATTTACTTAGTTTTTGTGGAGACGATGAAGCGGGAGATATACTTGAGAAAAAATTAAGTCAGGCAGGAGTCAATTGTTATTTGTATAAAATACCACAATCCCCTACTGTAACTAAGCTTCGTATTCTTAGTTTGCATCAGCAATTGATACGATTGGATTTTGAAGAAATTTCTTATCAATTTAAATATACTTATCTAAAACAATTATTTGAGCAGAAAGTAATCTCTTGCGATGTCGTCATACTTTCAGATTATGCTAAAGGAAGTTTGGCTAAGGCTCAGGATCTCATTCAATTAGCGCGAAAGGCGGGTAAACCAATATTCGTAGACCCTAAGAATAACGATTTTAATATCTACAAAGGAGCGACCGTGTTAACCCCTAATCGGCGAGAATTTGAAGGAGTTGTTGGTAAATGCGATAGTGAACAGTCTTTGTTAAAGAAAGGGAGACACCTTTTAAAAGCATATAATTTTGAAGCGATACTCGTGACGCGTGGTGAACAAGGGATGACGTTAATTCAAAAGAATAAATCTGAGGTTTCTTTATCCACTTTTGCAAAGCAAGTTTACGATGTGACAGGTGCAGGTGATACAGCGATTGCTTGTTTGGCATTAACTTATGCTAAGCAGGTCGATTTAATTCAATCAGCGCAACTTGCTAATGTTGCAGCAAGTATAGTTGTTGGGAAATTAGGGGCGGCTACAGTCAACCCTGCGGAATTAAGACGAGCGGTTCAAATTCAGCCGTTTTCATTTCATAGAGGTATTTTGACGGAAGAGGAACTTAAAATCGTTGTAAGAGACGCGAAAGCACACAATGAGAAAATAGTCATGACAGGAGGTTGTTTCGATATTTTACATGCCGGTCATGTTAGTTATTTAGAGGAAGCAAAACGTTTAGGTGACCGACTCATAGTAGCAGTTAATGATGATAATTCTGTTTCAAAATTAAAAGGTTCAGGAAGACCTGTTAACAATTTAGCTAATCGAATGGCTGTATTAGCAGGATTAAGTGGAGTGGATTGGGTGGTGCCCTTTAATGAAACAACTCCAGAGCGTCTTATTAAATTGATATTACCCGATGTGTGGGTAAAAGGGAGTGATTATCAGATGCATGATCTTTCCGAAGCAAAAGCAATTCAGGAATACGGTGGTCAGGTTAAATTTGTTAATTTTGTAGAGGGGTGCTCCACTAGTATGATAATTTCTAAAATTCAAGAACAAGAAAAGGAAACTTCATGATTGTGGTAACAGGCGGAGCAGGTTTTATTGGTAGCAATTTAGTTCAACAGCTTAACAGTGTTTATCCTAGTATGCCGATTATAGTTGTTGACGATCTAACAGATGGAGCTAAGTTCAGAAATATTGTGGATTGTTCGATTGCTGATTATTTAGATAAAAATGAATTTTTAGATAAACTTAAAAAAAATAAGCCTTTTCCTAATCTAAAGGCTATTTTTCATCAAGGTGCTTGTGCTAAGACGACAGAATGGGATGGGCAATATATGATGAATAATAATTATGAATATTCTAAAATACTATTACATTACTGTCTGATTTGGAAGATTCCTTTCATTTATGCTTCAAGTGCTGCTGTTTACGGTCTAGGAACTGTTTTTAAAGAAGAAATAATATATGAAAAACCAGTAAATGTATACGCTTATTCTAAATATTTATTTGATCAATATGTAAGAAGTATTTTTAACAAAATAGAAAGTCAGGTAGTAGGTTTACGTTATTTTAACGTTTATGGTCCTAAAGAGAGCCATAAAGGTAATATGGCGAGTGTAATACTACATGCAGATAAACAGCTTAAAAACACAGGCATTATCAATTTATTTGAAGGAACGGATGGTTATGCTAACGGTGAACAAGTTAGAGATTTTGTCCATGTAGATGATGTGGTTGATGTTAATCTATGGTTGTTCAAATCAAGAAAAAGTGGAATTTACAATGTAGGAACAGGTAAGAGTGAGAGTTTTAATACGCTTGCTCAAGCAGTTATTGATTTTTACGCGCATGGAAAAATCCATTATATTCCATTTCCAGAGCATTTGCGAACGTGTTACCAGAATTTTACTCAAGCAGATATTTCCAAATTGCGTGATGTGGGCTATCGGGGAACCTTTCGCAACTTGGTTAATGGGGTGAAAGATTATTTATCTATTATCCATAAAAATATTACCGTTTAATAGGTTGTTTCATTTATTTTTTAGCCATAAAATAAAGATTCCAATAGAAAAATTTTAAAAAGGAGTTTTGTTTTATGGATATTTATTCTTCTGTATTTGCCACTTTCTTTGCATCAATTATAGCGGCTCCGGCTTTAGCAACAAGTAACCCTTTTATTCATCCTGTTAATCCAAGCTTAATTTCTTCTCCGGAAAAAACAATAGCTAATCCAGTTTCTGCGCGTGTTAATATTAACATAGCTGATGAAGAAACCTTGGTGGCAGAACTGAAAGGGATTGGCATAAAACGCGCGAAGGCAATTCTTACTTATCGCGATGAACATGGACCTTTTAAATCGATCGATGATTTAATGAAAGTTAAAGGGATAAGTAAAAAGATAGTGGATAAAAATCGTGAAAAAATAATGGTTTAATAGAAATTTAGTAATTGGGACTTACGTTAAGATTAAGATGGTTTTTAGATAAAGCGCAAGGTGTGAACACGATCAAGAGTAGAGTTAACTTAAGTAACCAAAAGCAGATAAGTTCGCACAGTATAGTGGTTTACCAAAAACGGATTTTTTCGTAAGTCTTAATTTGTTAAACACGTAATTGTTCTAACATATAGTTAATGGCTGCTTTTAAATCTGATATTGAACATTCAAAACAGGTTCCTTTAGGCGGCATAGCCCGATAACCTGTTATGACATGTTTTAATAAAAGTGAAAATTTTTTTTTGATCCGCAGTGCCCAATCCAATTGGTTTCCTAAACGTGGTGCACCTGCTATACCGTTTTTATGACATAAGATACATTTAGTTTCAAATATTTTTTCCCCTAATTGGGTTTCTTGATTAGCATCAGTTAATGATGAAAGATTGATTTTTGAATGAGTTACTTTAACTTTTCCAATGGGAGCAATACGCTCTTCAAGTGCAGTCGTAGAATTATCAAGAAATTCTGCATGACTAGGTATCTCAAAAATAAAAACGAAAATAAAAAAAAATAGATTTAATTTTCTTCTAAAATTTAACACGCAAACCAAAATATAAATTTTTTATGTTAATGAGAGTAGTCTATTAATTATTTGCGAGTTGAAATACAAATTATAGGTTTAAACAAAACTTGTTTCAGCCTCTTTTTCTTCTGTTTCCATACTTGACTGATACTGGCCTTTACAAGCCGCCGCATTAAGTTTTGCACGTTTATAAAAAGCACGCTGTGCTGCTTTTACATTATGTGTTTTCCCGTTCCATATTTTTAGCGCAGGCTCTTGTAGGGCTCGTCCATAAGAAAAGCTTAAGCGCCAAGGATGACGAGAGGGTTGTAGTTTATTCATAGTATTTAAATGAGCAGTAGCGGCCTCTGGTGTTTGACCTCCCGAAAGAAAATTGATACTTGGTACTGCTGCGGGAACTGTTTGGCGTAATATTTTTAACGTTGCAGCGGCAACTTCAGCGATACTAGGTTGAGGCTTATGCTGGTTTCCGGCAATCACCATACTGGGTTTTAGTATTATGCATTCTAATGACACTTGATGTTTACGGAGTTCTTTGAATAAAGTAAAAAGAACATTTTCAGTCACTTCAGCACAACGTGTGATACCATGGTCGCCGTCTATTAATACTTCGGGTTCTACAATAGGAACAACGCCATTGCTTTGACAAATATAGGCATAATAGGCTAAAAGCTGGGTATTTGTAGTGATAGCTAAAGAGGTGGGTAGCGTATTAGATATAGAGAAAACAGCTCTCCATTTGGAAAAACAAGCCCCGAGATTTTTATAAGTTAGAAGACGTTCGGATAAACCATCTAGGCCTTGGGTTACTTTCTCTTTGCTATTTAAAGGAATCAGCCCTTTATCAACTTTTACCCCTGGGACTATGCCTTCGTTATCTAAGTAATCGGGGAATAATAATCCCTCTTTTGTTTTTTGTGCTAAGGTTTCTTCATGGAGAATAACCCCATTGATAAATGCTTCAATACCAGGTGTAGTAAAAAGGAGTTCGCGATAATTACGACGATTCTCTATCGTCGACTCTAAATGCAGGATAGCGAACCGCTTGGCAATTGTTGCTTGGCTTTCATCTGCTGCTAAAATTCCTTTTCCTGGTACTGTCAATCGTTGAATTGTTCCTTCAAGCTCGTGAGTGGCCATGATGTTGCTCCTTACATTTTTTTGACGTATAAAGCTAATTTATAAAATCTAACACTATATAGAACAATAAGAGTAATTTCTAGTAAAGGTTACAGATCTTGATGCTATGAGTGTTAATCAATTATTTTTGCAAGCTTTTGCAGAGAGCTTTTTTAGAGACGCAGGTTAGAAAAAAATAGAAATTTTATTCATTAGATTTACACAAAAAATGCTAGTTTGTTGTTAGGCGTGGCATCAATTTTCGAAGGAACGAAGTTTATTAAAAATATTTACTATAAAACGACATATTTTTTCATTCGATAATGAAATTTATTATATTGTAGCTAGCGCTCAAGTGAAACTGAAAAAAGGAAAATTCCTTCTTGTTTAGGATTGCATAAAGGCGTTGTGCTTATTATACTGTCCGACAATTTATAAGTCGGGGATAGCTGAAATGACGTCAACTAAGCTTGCCCGATTGTCTGGTAAAATGATTCAAAAAATGTGCCAGGCAAGTCTGGTGGCATTTGTTAGCTTACTAACCATATTGGGGGGCATTTTTCAAGGCAGTCAGGTTATTAAATCACTAGTGCTGGGTATCGTTTTATGGTTACTCCCTAATAGTCTTTTTGCGGTTAAAATATGGCGTCATTTATGGGAAATGTCAGGGAAAGGCTTACTTAATGTTTTTTATCGAGCAGAATTAATAAAACTATTAATTAGTGGGATTTTTTTCATAATGATGGTTAAGTTATTATCAGTCAATATTCCTATTTTGTTGCTAGCTTACTTGGCTTCCCAGCTTGTATTTTGGCTATTGTTAATATTAAAAGCAAAGAAGGTTTAGCATGAATGGCCAAACTTCAGCAAATTATGTCCAGCATCATCTTGAACATCTTAGCTTTAATCTGAAAACCTTTACTTTCTCAAGCGAAGGCAGTTTTTGGAATTTAAATCTCGATACTTTTTCTCTCTCAGCTATATTGGGAGTTGCGTTTTTAATACTATTTTGCTGGGTGGCTACAACAGTAAAGTGTGATATTCCGGGTAAAATACAGAATTTTGTTGAGATTCTCGTTGAATTTGTGGATAAAACGGTAAAGGAGTCTTTTCATGGCGTTAGTCTATTGATTGCCCCTTTAGCGCTGACAATTTTTGTTTGGGTATTTTTAATGAATTTTATGGATCTACTCCCTGTTGATTTGTTACCAACACTATTATCGTTATTCGGTATAAGTCATTTTCGCTCTGTCCCGACCGCTGATCCTAATACAACATTTGGAATGTCAATTGCAGTCTTTATTTTAATCATTTACTATAACCTGAAAATTAAAGGTGTGAAGGGACTTAGTAAAGAAATGTTAGTTGCCCCGTTTGGTCCTTATCTTTTTCCCATCAATATTATTTTTCGTTTATTAGAAGAATTCGTAAGACCTATATCTTTATCATTGCGGTTGTTTGGGAACTTATTTGCTGGAGAATTAATTTTTATTTTAGTGGCATTATTACCATGGTGGCTACAGTGGACTTTTGGCGGCGTTTGGGCGGTGTTTCATATATTAATTATTGTAATTCAAGCATTCATTTTTATGATGCTTACTATAGTTTACTTAAGTATGGCACAAGAGACTCATGGTCAAGAACAAACACATTAATTATTTATTAATACTAAAGAGAGGATATAAAAATGGTAGAAGTTGCGCAAGTAGTTGCTAATGTTCAGGGTTTAACAGCCATTGCAGCGGCTTTATTAGTGGGTTTAGCTGCATTAGGTACGGCCATTGGTTTTGGTATTTTAGGGGGGAAATTTTTAGAAGGGGTGGCTCGCCAACCTGAATTAACACCGATGTTAATGTTGCGAATGTTTTTAATGGCGGGGTTGGTCGATGCATTTGCTGCGATTTCTATCGTGATGGGGCTTTATTTAATTTTTGCTAAAAATCCTTTTTTAAGCGAAGTTTTAAAATTAGTTTCTAAGTCAGTAGCGGGTTAAATGATAATAAACTTGAGAAAACATCGTGGAAATTAATATAACCTTATTAGGGCAGTTAATTACATTTTCTGTTTTTGTGTGGTTTACCATGAAATTTGTGTGGCCGCCCATACTAAAAGTAATGAAAGAGCGAGAGCAACGTATTGCGGATGGTTTAGCCGCTGCAGAGCGTGGTCAACAGGCTTTAGAATTAGCTCGATTGAAGGCAGACGAGTATCTACAGGAAGCAAAGCAGCAAGCCGCCGAGATCATTGAACAAGCAAATAAACGTGCTAATCAACTGTCTGAAGATTCTAAGCAACAAATAAGAACAGAAAATGAGCGGCTGCTAGCTATAGCTCGAGCTGATATTCAGCAAGAATGGCAGGCTGCACAGCAGAAACTGCGTACAGAGGTAGCTAATTTAGTGATTACAGCAACTGAGAAAATTTTGGCACAATCGCTTGATAGTGTCGCTCAACATGCACTTGTTAAGCAATCGTTGGAAGAAATTTGATGGCTGATTTCACTTCCATTGCGAGACCTTATGCACGAGCGGCATTTGATTGTGCCACCGAAAAGAATAACATAAATGCTTGGTCTGCCTTGTTAAAACAGGCTGCAAAAATTATTGGCAAGAAATCGATGCAAAATTTACTAAAAAATCCATGTATCGATAAAATGGTGGCATATGAATGTTTACTAGAATTTTGTAAAACATTGATATTTCCTTTTGGAAAAAATTTCTTGAAATCGATGGCCGTTAAGCAACGGTTATTAATACTTCCAGAGGTTGAGCGTTTGTTTGAGCGTTATAAGGCTGCTCAAGCTAAGGAAATTACCGCCTATGCTATTTCTGCGGTACCTTTATCTAAAGTAGAAGAGCAATCTTTAGCGAAAAAGTTATCAGGGCGTTTTCAAAACCATATAAAATTAGATAACCATGTTAATAAGGACCTATTAGGTGGATTAATCATTCGTGTCGGAGATTTAGTTATCGATGATTCTGTACGTGGAAAATTAGAACGGTTACATGCGGCATTAGTGAATTAAGAGGCAGTATAAACAAATGCAACAATTAAGCACATCTGAAATAAATGAATTAATCAAAGAACGTATCCAGAAATTTGATCTTTCTGCAGAGACGCGTACAGAAGGAAGTATCGTCAGTCTTCGTGATGGGATTGTGCGGATCTATGGTTTGAATGATGTCATGTTGGGAGAAATGATAGAGTTTTTACCTCAATGTTATGGCTTAGCTTTAAATCTGGAACGCGATTCTGTAGGCGCGGTTGTTTTAGGTGACTATGATCAATTAAGCGAAGGTCAAACAGTTAAATGTACTGGACGAATTCTTGAGGTGCCGGTAGGTGAAGCCTTACTGGGCCGAGTTGTTAATGCTTTAGGGCATCCTATCGATGGTCGGGGTTCTATAGAGACTGAAAAAAATGCGCCTATAGAGCAAGTTGCCCCAGGAGTTATTTGGCGTCAAAGCGTGTCTCAGCCATTACAAACGGGTGTATTAGCTATTGATAGTATGGTGCCTATTGGGCGTGGTCAGCGCGAATTGATCATTGGTGATAGACAAACTGGAAAAACAGCGCTCGCTATCGATGCAATTATTAATCAAAAAAACACCGGTGTAAAATGTATTTATGTTGCCATAGGCCAAAAAGCTTCGTCTATTGCAGCTGTAGTGCGTAAGTTGGAAGAACAAGATGCATTAAAACACACTATTATAGTTTCAGCGAGTGCCGCTGATTCCGCGGCGTTACAATTTATTGCCCCTTATGCAGGTTGCGCAATGGGTGAGTATTTTCGTGATTTAGGTGAAGATGCCCTTATTATCTATGATGATTTAACGAAACAAGCTTGGGCCTATCGGCAAATATCTTTGTTACTGCGACGTCCACCTGGTCGAGAAGCTTATCCAGGAGATATATTTTATTTACATTCACGTTTACTTGAACGTGCTGCGAGAGTTAATGAGGAATTTGTTGAAAAGGCTAGTAATGGGTGTATAAAAGGAAAAACGGGTTCATTAACGGCGCTGCCTATTATCGAAACTCAGGCGGGGGATGTATCCGCTTTTGTTCCCACGAACGTCATTTCAATTACGGATGGTCAAATTTTTTTAGAAACAGATTTGTTTAATGCTGGTATACGTCCTGCGATTAATGCAGGTTTATCTGTTTCACGAGTGGGTTCAGCGGCCCAAACAAAGATTATAAAGAAATTAGGCGGTGGTGTTCGATTAAGTTTGGCACAATATCGCGAACTGGCTGCCTTTTCTCAGTTTATGTCAGATTTAGATGAAGCAACACGTAAGCAGCTGGAGAGAGGTCAGCGTGTTACAGAAATTTTAAAACAAAAACAGTATGCTCCTTTAAGTGTTGCAGAAATGGCGGTGTTATTGTTTGCTGCTGATAAAGGTTATTTAGATGACATTGAACTAACTAAAATTGTTGAATTTGCTGAAGGGTTGTTAGCGTATATGCATTCAGAGCAGGAAGCATGTCTAAAAAGAATTAACCAAAAAGGTGATTATAACGAGGAAATAGCCAGCGAGTTACAAGAAGCAATTACCGCTTTTAAAGCCACACAAAATTGGTGATAGACGATGAGTTTTGCGCAAGAGATACGCGGAAAAATTGCTAGTATTAAAGGTACTCAAAAAATAACGCGAGCAATGGAAATGGTTGCGGCTAGTAAAATGCGAAGGGCTCAGGAGCGTATGGCACTTTCGCGACCTTATGCACACAAAATGTTGGATTTAGTCTATCATGTCGCAAGCAGTCATGCAGAATATCAGCATCCTTATTTACAGGTGAGGGAGATAAAACGAGCCGGTTTTCTTGTTATTACAACGGATAAAGGATTATGTGGAGGATTGAATACTAATTTATTAAAGTTAGTTTTACAGGAATTTCGAGAATGCCAATCTAAGTGTATAGAGATCGATTTGGCTATTATAGGTGGAAAAGGCGAGGCTTTTTTTAAGCGAGTGGGTGGCCATGTGGTCGCGCATGCCAATCATTTGGGAGATGCTCCCCAATTGCAGGATTTAATTGGGGTTGTTAAAGTTTTATTAGATGCTTACAAGCAAGGTGAGTTAGATAGTGTAACTATTTTCTATAATGACTTTATTAATACAATGACGCAAAAAGCACAAGCTTTACCCTTGTTGCCTATAATACCTTCTGAAAAATCAAAGCTTAATTATCGCTGGGATTATCTTTATGAACCTGATGCAAAACCCTTATTAGAATTAGTGTTAACGCGCTATATTGAATCCCAGGTATATCAAAGTGTTGTAGAAAATACGGCGTGTGAACAAGCGGCTAGGATGGTTGCTATGAAAAATGCGACAGATAATGCCGGTGAATTAATAAGTGATTTACAATTAGCTTATAACAAAGCTCGCCAAGCCGCGATTACTAAAGAATTAGCTGAAATAGTTGCTGGTGCTGAAGCTGTTTAGATTTAACCTGATATGAATAAATAATGAAGAGTAACGCTATGAAGTCAATTAACCCCGTCGGACATATAGTCGAAATTATCGGTGCAGTTGTCGATGTTGAATTTCCAAGAGAAGTGGTTCCGAAAGTTTATGATGCTTTGACGGTTCACGGCCATGATTTAGTACTAGAAGTGCAGCAACAGTTAGGTGATGGTGTTGTACGGACCATTGCGATGGGGACTAGTGATGGTTTACAGCGAGGAACGAAAGTAACTAATACACAAGCTCCTATTAGTGTGCCTGTAGGTAAGCAAACTTTAGGTAGAATAATGGATGTATTAGGAAAACCTATTGATGAGGCAGGGCCAATCAATGAAAAAGTTCGTTTACCTATTCACCGCAAGCCACCTGGTTTTGCAGAACAGGCCGCTAATGAGCAATTATTAGAAACGGGGATTAAAGTTATTGATTTACTTTGCCCTTTTGCTAAAGGTGGAAAAGTAGGTTTATTTGGTGGTGCTGGAGTAGGTAAAACCGTTAATATGATGGAATTAATACGTAATATCGCTATTGAGCATAGCGGTTATTCTGTATTTGCTGGTGTTGGTGAACGGACAAGAGAAGGTAATGATTTTTACCATGAGATGAAAGAATCGAATGTTTTAGATAAAGTATCTTTAGTTTATGGACAAATGAATGAGCCACCCGGTAACCGTTTACGCGTCGCTTTAACAGGTTTGACAGTAGCTGAATATTTTCGCGATGAAGGTCGAGATGTATTGTTGTTTATCGATAATATTTATCGTTATACATTAGCGGGTGTCGAAGTATCTGCATTATTAGGGCGTATGCCTTCTGCTGTCGGGTATCAGCCTACTTTAGCTGCGGAAATGGGTGCTTTGCAAGAACGTATTACCTCAACTAAAACGGGGTCTATTACTTCTATCCAAGCCGTTTATGTCCCAGCAGACGATCTTACTGACCCTTCGCCGGCGACTACTTTTGCACATCTAGATGCAACCGTTGTATTGTCCCGTCAAATCGCTGAACTGGGTATTTACCCGGCAATAGATCCATTAGATTCTAATAGTCGCCAATTGGATCCTTTAATTGTTGGCCAAGAGCATTATGATGTAGCACGCGCAATACAAAAAACTTTACAGCGTTATAAAGAACTGAAAGATATTATTGCTATTTTAGGTATGGATGAGCTATCAGAACAAGATAAATTAACAGTTATACGTGCCAGAAAAATTCAACGGTTTTTATCACAGCCTTTCTTTGTTGCTGAGATATTCACGGGTTCTCCTGGTAAATATGTTAGCTTAAAGGAAACAATCCGTGGTTTTAAGGCTATTTTAAATGGTGAGTTTGATGATGTTCCCGAACAAGCATTCTATATGGTTGGAAATATAGATGAGGTCGCTACTAAAGCAAAAGCTTTATAGTAGTGTTAGAGAAGTACATGGCTAAAACTATGCAGATCGAAATTGTTAGTGCAGAAAAAGCGATTTTTTTAGGTGAAGCTACACATATAGTCGTTACAGGTTCGTTAGGCGAGCTTGGTATTTATCCAGGTCACACTCAACTATTAACCGCATTAAAGCCAGGACCTGTGCGAATTGTAAGATTGAACGGTGAAGATGAAATTCTGTATATTTCTGGTGGTATTTTAGAAGTTCAACCGCAGCTCGTTAGTATACTTGCGGATACTGCTATTCGAGCTTCGGACTTAGATGAGATGGCTGCTTTAGAAGCCAAGGAGCATGCCGAAAGAATATTAAATGATAAACAAGCAGATATTGATTACGCAAAGGCAACTGTGGAATTAGCGCAAGCAGTTGCTCAATTACAAGTGATATCTAAATTAAAGAAAAAACTTACCGGTAGAATTTAACTTTAAGCTTTTTTAAGAATTTAAAGGGCAAGTAATATCTAGCAAAAACCGAAGTTTTAAATAGGTTAGTTTTGAAATATGAAGTTACTTGATGTTATCATTTTAGCAGCTGGTCATGGAAAGCGTATGCAGTCTACTTTACCTAAAGTATTGCATAGGTTAGCAGGGAAACCTTTATTACAATATATCGTTGAAACAGTAAAAGGTTTGCAACCTCATGAAATATATGTAGTTTATGGAAATGGGGGTGCTCAAGTTCCCAAATATTTAAGATATTTAGCGGTTAATTGGGTAAAGCAAACAGAATTATTAGGTACGGGTCACGCAGTTGCTCAAGCTATTCCCCGAATTAAACAAGATGACAACCATATACTTATTTTACTTGGAGATACTCCTTTAGTAAGTTTAGCAACCTTAAAAAAATTAATTAACGCGACTAAGGCACATCAAATAGGTTTAATTACGTTAACTACTCAACAACCTTTTGGTTTAGGGCGAATTTTACGGAATCAACAGGGAAAAGTTATTCAAATTATTGAAGAAAAAGACGCAAACATTGAGCAAAGGAAAATACAGGAAGTTAATAGTGGTATTTTTTACGTACCGATAAAATTATTAAAGCATTGGTTACCTAAAATTCAAAAAACTAATGCTCAAGGTGAATATTATTTAACGGATATTATTAAAATGGCTGTGGATGGGAAGATAGAAATAGTGACGGTATCTTCAGATATTGATGGTGAAATGCAAGGAGTCAATGATCGTATCCAGCTCGCAAAGCTTGAGCGTTATTTCCAACATCAAGCCGCTGAAAAATTGATGTTAGCTGGAGTTACATTACGCGATCCGAACCGATTTGATTTACGTGGACAGTTAACAGTCGAAAAAGATGTGATTATCGACGTCGATGTCATTGTAGAAGGGGAAAATACTATTGGATCGAATAGTTCAGTGGGATCGCATACAATCTTAAAAGATGTCAAAATTGGGAGAAATGTTGAAATTAAGCCTTATTGCTTAATTGAAGGTGCAATTATCGGAGATAATTGTATTATTGGTCCATTTGCACGTATTCGACCGGGATCAATTCTCAAAAATAATGTTCACATAGGAAATTTTGTAGAGGTTAAAAAAAGTCATATAGCGCAAGAAACCAAAATAAGTCACTTAAGTTATATCGGTGACGCAAATATAGGCAAAAACGTTAATATTGGTGCGGGTACTATTACCTGTAATTATGATGGCGCAGTCAAACATCAAACACAGATAGAAGAAGATGTATTTGTAGGCTCCAATACTGCTTTAATAGCACCCATACGAATACAAAAAGGTGCAACAATTGGAGCTGGATCTACTTTAAATAAAGACGTTCCTCCTGGAAAATTAACTTTAAGTAGAGCAGAAACAAAAACTATTGCAAATTGGAAGCGTCCTTTGAAAAAACAGGATTAGCTTAATAGAGCTTTCAGCTAATCTGTATAGTCAAAATAGTGTTTATTTCCAAAATATAATAGTTGCTTAGCAACCCACTATGGTAGATATTTTCTTCTCTAATATAGTTAGGAACATAAAATAAATTGGGCTAAAACTATTTATTGAAAAAAAGCTCTTTTAAAAATAAAGAGAAATGAATAATTAATTATTAAATTTTTTAGAACGAATAATATCCCACCAATTTTCTTTTAAATAATTAATAAGAATAGATTTATCTTCTTCAACAAAATTTTTTTTGATATTAATTAATAACGTTTGCCCAACCTGTTTATCAAGATTATCGAGTAAAATACCACCCGCATGAGGTGAGGAGCACAAAATGAGTTGTTTGTATCGGTGGCTATCAAGACCTTTTTTTAAATAATCAGCCAAAATTTTAGTAAAATGATCAAGCTCTATTTCATGAGGACTGCTTGGCGCTTCATAAGCTCCTTTTGCAGAATGCATCGTTTGATAATGACCTGGTCTGTCTGAAACCAGATCACTTTCTTTTAATTTTGCACTGGGGTTTTTAAAACTTTCTAATAAGGTTAAATTATGATTTTTGGGTTCATAAGAATAAATATGACCTAAACTACTATTTAAACTAATAACCCAAATCATTTAGCCTCCTTAAAAGTAAGCTTTTAAGTATAGCAGGTTTCGAAAATCTAAATCGGATAGAGTGCTTTATGGAAATAAAATGGGTTTTTGCCATCCGCCTAATAGTATTTCTAATTTTTGACCGATCAAAAGCGCTATATTATCATGCCAGGGCTTAGCAACGATTTGTATTCCTATAGGCAAACCTTCTGCAGAAGAACCGCAGCGTACAGTTAAAACCGGCCAGCCAGTTAAATTGTATATACTCAGATAACTAAAATCATGACCTTCAATAAATGAGCGTCCTAATAATTTGGCGGGTGTCGCAGCTACAGGACAGATGATTGCATCATAAGGAAAAAAAAACTTTTCTAAAGAGATGCGTAATTCGTCAATCCGACGAAAACGCTGATGTAATTCAGTAATTGAAAATTCACATCGACGGGCAATTGCTAAAAACTCTTTAACCAGATAGGAGGGTTTATTTATACTCAAATGGTTTAGTAAATTTCTTAGTCCAAGACCTTTATCACCTCCCAAAATAAATGTTTCCGTAATAAGGTAATAAAATTCTTTTAAGTTAGGAGGACATTGATATTCAATTTGCTGTACTTCATGTTGTAAAACATGCGCAACTTGATTAATCGTTTGTAGAGTAGCTTCATCCGGTGAGGCGATGCCATTGTCGTTATAAAAAGCAACTCGTAAATCTTTACATTTAGTACGGGAATTTTGAACTGAAATAGGCATAGCATCTGGATCAGAATTATCCGGTCCAGCTAATAAGGGTAGCGTTAATATAATATCATCAACAAATCGCGCCATAGGGCCATAAGTAGTTAATAGGCGTGATAAACCTCTACCCTCTGAAGGGATATTACCTGAATTTGGTATTAAACCCCGTGTGGGTTTTAGACCTACAATTCCTGTATTATGAGCGGGTTGGCGAATGCTTCCTGCTCCATCAGTAGCTAAACCTATTACTGAGCCACCTGCAGCAATAATAGCAGCTTCTCCCCCACTACTTCCGCCAGGAGTTCGACTCAAATCATAAGGATTTAAGGTTGAGCCATAACGATCGTTATCTGTTTCATAAGCAATATTGAATTCGGGAACATTGCTTATACCTAAAATAATTCCACCCGCTGTTTTTAATCGAGCGACAACTGTTGCATCTTCTTTAGAAAGAAAATTGTAACCAAAGCTTCCTTTACTCATAACAAAGCCTTGGACTTTACAACAATCTTTAATGGTAATAGGAAGACCATGTAAAGGTTTCAGAATTTGATTTTTAATTATTTTTTCATCCGCTAAACGCGCTGTTTTTAATGCTACTTCTGGATCAACGAGTTGAATAAGCGCATTAAGTTTAGGATTAATCTGTTGGATGCGTTCTAAATAAATTTGGATTACTTCAACACAAGAAATTTTTTTTTCTTTAATAAGTTTAGCTAATTTCCTTGCGGGTAAAAAATAAAGTTCTGAACTCATGAGATTATTATAAGTTATTGCGTTAGCAGCCGAAAAAAATTATTTAAAAACCAATACTTACTTATTCTAGCAAGCTATAAAAAAGTCCAAATCTTGAAGCGGCACTTTATTTAATAATACCACAGGCTATTCGTGCAACCACCACCTAATTTAACAGGAATATCGGAGTAATTGTCGCTATCTGCATGGATTATTAAAGAATCTCTTTAAATTCTCTTAAGAGACGTCAAGTACATGGATATAAAAATATCGGTAAGGGCTCTATGACAGATTAATAAAAAAATACTAATAAACGATGGCTTAATAAGCTTTAATATAAAAAATTATCTTTTTGAATAACCTCTAAGTATAGCGCCCATAAAATAATATGGATGGGATTTCAGTAAGTTATTTACCGTATTTAAATTCTGACAGTAAGCCATAAAATTTTTATTTCTAATGCTGCTAAGTCTGCTTAGAATTTATTTTTTACCATTAAAAAATAAGTAATTTTTAATGGTAAAATTAAAGCTTTAGGGAAAGGAATAGTTTTTCTAATTGTAACGCTAAAGAAATAAATAAAGAAAAATTTTTAATTTAATAAGCAAATAAAAGACTGCATACCAGTTACAATGTGATGTGGATTTTTTATAAGGATAATAGTCATAGTGTTACTTATCCGGTATTATAGTTTTGTGATTTATATATAAATCTTAGATAAAGTTTAGATTGAAATGGTGTCGGATTTAAATAATGATAATTTGAAATTTTTATGCGTATTACCCTTAAACAACTTGAAGTTTTTGTTGCAATTGCTAAAACTGGAAATGTAAGTCACGCTGCTAAAAAAATGTATCTTTCTCAGTCCGCATGCAGCATGGCACTTGCTACATTAGAAGAACAATTAGAAGGCTCGATCTTTGATAGACATGGGAAACAATTATTTTTAAACGAACGAGGGCGAGTTTTATTGCCTAAGGCGAGTAGTGTTATATCGCAAATATCTGAACTTAAAGATATGATGTTGGAAAATAAAAAGGATAAATTATCAGGTCAATTAAACGTAGGGGCAAGTAAGACTATCGGTAATTATTTATTACCAAAACTTATTTCTGAACTTGCTTATACACATAAAAATATTCAAATTAGTTTAAAGATAGCGGCCACTAAAGTCATATTATCTAGATTACTTACATTTAATATTGATATTGCCTTAATAGAAGCTAATTGTTTTTCTGATAAAGTGCATACTTATCCTTGGAAAAAAGATGAATTAGTTATCATTGCTGCCCCGAAATATCCTCTAAATAAAAAAAAGAAATTGACACTGTCAGATATTGCTAATGCACGTTGGTTACTTAAAAAACAGAGTTCTAGTATACGAGAAAAATTAGAAGAAAAGATTGGTGGAAAGATTCGCCCTTTTTTAGAGTTGGATGATACAGACGCACTTAAACAGGCAACTCAAGCAGGTTTAGGAATAAGTTGTCTCTCTCGGTTTGTAGTTGAAGATTCCTTGAAAAATAATACCTTGGTTGAATTGAAAACCCCCTTTCTATCATTAAGTAGAGAGTTCTACATATTGATACATAAGGAAAAATATCAATCTACAATAATATCCGAATTTTTGAAAAAAGCTAACATGTGAAAAAGCATATGACTAAATTATTGTCTTTCCAAACTAGATATCCAATAGTCTAGCAGTCTTAATTTTTATTGTTTAATATAAGGTTTAAACTATATTTATTAAATATAATCGATTTATGCAATCCATATTAATTTTAGGGGCTACTTCGTCTATAGCTAGGGCCTGTAGCGAGATTTTTGCCTTGAAGCATTGCAAACTTTTTCTTGCAAGTCGGAATATTGAAGAGTTAAACCGTATCGCGACTGATCTTAAGATCAGGTTTAATATCGATGTTGATTATGCTTTTTTTGATATTACGCAGCTGGATTCACATGCACTTTTTTTGGAGAAAGTTACCAATAGAATGGGTTTCATTGATGGTCTATTAATGGCTGTAGGCTTGATAGATAAATTAGACTATCAGAAAGTAATAGGAGCTAATTTTATCGGCCCAGTTTCCTTTTTAGAACTATTTGTTAATTACCTAATTATTCGGAAAAAAGGTTTTATTATTGGGTTAAGTTCAGTTGCAGGAGATAGAGGGCGAAAACCAAATTATGTCTATGGCGCTAGCAAAGCTGGGTTGACTGTGTACTTACAAGGCTTACGGAATTATCTGTATCCTTCTAATATAAAAATATTAACGATCAAGCTAGGATTAATTGATACAAAGATGGTTTTTGGAGGAAAGTACCCACTTTATCTGGCGGCTAATCCAAAAAAAACGGCAATAAAAATCGTCCGTGCGTTAGATAAAGGGAAAGAGAGCCTATATGTTCCTGGAATTTGGCGGAGTATAATGTTAATTATTCGGCTCATACCAGAAAAAATTTTTAAACGACTAAGTTTTTAGTGCTCTTAGATTTAGCCTTTGTTATTTAAGTAGATGTGTGGCAGTGTTTCGGCATTAGCCTCTCCTCT